>Ga0209823_100001_pt1 | contig 46671 bp, 59 predicted proteins | sample GXS201metaG_FD_185475 | JGI IMG/M metagenome (GOLD analysis project Ga0209823, IMG submission 185475) | Hot spring microbial communities from Gongxiaoshe hot spring, China to study Microbial Dark Matter (Phase II) - GXS 20120812B (SPAdes)... ...
GGTTGTAAGGAAACTTGTTTAATATGACAAAAGCCCTTTTACAACGATGTAGAACAAGGTAGTCTCTGAGCTTCTCCTCTGGTTGAGATACCGCTTCACAGAGAAAGCATCCCTCTTGCTCGTCTACCTTTTCCACATATTGGCTTCTCCAGGGAGCCCAAAGGAGCTTCATAGTCTCAAAAGCCTCCTTATTGCCCTTTCTACTTCCTCCTCCTCGGGGATGTAGTCATGCCTTTCCAACTCCATAGTATCCCTGAAATATAGTACCGTGGGAAAGTCAAAGACACCAAGGTCTTCTGCACTCGTGTGCTTGCTCACATCCAGCCAGTAAAAGTTTATCTTATCCCCATAAAGCCTTTGAAACCTTATAAGCCTCTCATAAAAGGTTTGGTTTTTGGGATTGTCTGGCATGGTAAGTAGCACCACTGCAGGCTTTTCCCCCGCCATTGCCTTTTCGTAAAAGTCTTTGTCTGTCAACTCCTCAAAGCCCTCAAACATGTTAACCTCCTGACAGGTTTTATTATAGAGCAATCCGCCTTTTCTAAGTGCTAATATTATTTCCTATGAGGCTCACAGACTTTCTTAAGGAAAGGAACATATCCGTGGGCGACAACTTTCGCCTTCTACTGGATACCCTAGGGCTCAGCGGGGAAGAATACATAAGGGCAAAGGAGCAGGAGATTGGGGAGCCCGCCAAGATGTCCAAGTCAAAGGGCAATACCGTTGACCCAGAGGAAGCCATAAGGAAATACGGAGCGGATACGGTAAGGCTCTACATACTCTTTGCCGGACCTGTGGAAAAGGACTTTGAGTGGACGGAAGAAGGTGTGCAAGGAGCCTACAGGTTTCTCAGAAGGCTATGGAGCCTTTTCCATCAGCACTTGGAAAGCCTAAGGTTGGTAAAGTATAGCGGAGAGGACTTTACATCCCTTGCGGGAAAACCAAAGGAGATAAGACACAAAACCCATCAAACCCTCAAAAAATACCTCTCCAGCATGGAAAACCTCTCTTTTAACACAGCCATAGCCAGCATAATGGAACTTCTGAATACCCTTCAGGACTTCCAGCCATCCCAAGAAGTGGACTACAAGGTGCTAAGGGAATCTCTTGAAACCCTTCTCTTCATGCTCTATCCCATAACCCCTCACATATGCGAAGAGCTTTGGCACAAACTGGGACATGATAGGTTCATGGTCTTCTATCCCTTCCCAGAACCCGATGAGAAAGCCCTTGCCCTTGAGGAGGTAGAAATCCCAGTGCAGGTGAACGGAAAACTCAGGACCCTCTTAAGGGTTCCGGTGGATGCGGAAGAGGAGCTTGTGAAGGAAATGGCTCTCAAAGACCCAAAGGTGAGCCAATGGCTGGATGGCAAGCAGGTAAAAAAGGTTATATACATAAGGAACAAACTCCTCAATCTGGTGGTGTAGGATGGAAAACTTGATAAACCTGCTTCTGTTTTTAGGAAAGCTCCTGCTTTTGATGGTTCTTGTAGGGCTACCACTCCTTTTGATAATAGTTTTCATAGCGGATAGGGTATACAGAAAGGTGGGTCCGAGATACGAAGAGCTAAGAGATAGAAGGATAAGAGAGCTGGAGGAAGAAAAGAAGAGCGAGGATAAGAAAGGGAAGAAAAAGACATGACTTTTATCATATAAATTCCTCTTGACAGCTTTTAAGCTCATGCTAATTTTTTGATAACCCATTCATTAAGGAGGTAAGGCATGCCAATGGAAGTTTTGCCAGGACCCGCTGGTTATATACCAACCCCAGCAGCCTTTGAAGGTGTTGAACTTCCTCCACCAGGAAAAGCATTGCTTTATGGGAAGATAGTGGACGAAGAGACCGCAATGAGAGAGGCTGCAAAAGCCATGCTTACCAGAAGAAACCCTACCATATTCCCAGGACCGCTGGTTCTTTGGGGATGGAACGCAGAAGCTATGGAAAAGGCAAAGGCGGTTCTTGAACTTGCCATGGAAATACCCAATTGCAGAATTATACCTATGCCAGACTACAGGCCCAAGTATCCCAAAATAGACCCAGAGGCAGAGATAAACCCAAACCACCCCAACCTCACCATACTTCACAATAAGATAGAGGCTTGTATCTTTGTAGGTGTGCATTGCCACTATGCGAACCTATCTCTTAGAATGATAAGGGCTGGAACCAACTGCTTTACTATAGCCCTTTGTGCAGAAATGGGCCACGAGGATGCTATGGTCTCCCTAAGAGACCAGCATGCGGAAAAAATAAGACGTTTCAGGGATGTGCTTGTTCAGGTAAGAGAAGAGCTTGGTATAAAGTGGGAGCCAAAACTTCCACCAGAGAACCCCTCCCTTCCAAAAGAAGAGTATCAGACCCTTTCTGTTTTGGACTATGGAGAGTATTCTTATCTTTTAATCCCCAGAAGGGGAGAACACGTGACCGAAAGCGAATAAAAACGGAGGTAGTATCATGCCAGAGCAAAGAGTTGTAGATGCGGATTACCTTCTTTTAGAGGCACCGAGGGAGAGAAAGTTTATCACCGGTGCCCAAGCTATGGCGGAGGCTGTCAAGCGTGCCAACGTGGACATAGCAATAGCATACCCTATAACACCCCAATCTGAGGTTATGCACCTTGTGGGTGACCTATGGGCTCAGGGCTATCTCAAAGACTACTACAGGGCGGAAGAGGAATACGGAGCTATGTCCGCTATAGCTGGAGCGGTCAGAGGAGGTGCAAGGGCTTTTTCCGCTACTTCTGGACCTGGGCTTTTAAGGGGTATAGAAGCCATAGCCTCTTGGCCAGGGCATAGAATACCTGCGGTTCTTGGGGTTCTCACAAGGGTTGTGAACGCACCCCTTTCCATACAGCCTGACAATGTGGAGATTTCATATCTGCTCAACTGTGGTATGGTTGTCCTTCATGCGGAAAACCAGCAAGATGTTTTTGACTTTACGCTTGCGAGCTTTGTTATATCTGAGAAGGTGGACGTTTATATACCCATAGCGGTTTGCACCGAAGGCTTTTTTGTAACACACGCCAAGGGCTATGTAAACATGACTCCAGAAGACATGAAACTGCCACCAAGAGACCCCTACAAAGCACCCGTGCCACCCACCGACTGTGAAATACCACCTGCAAGAATACAAAGGGATGCACCAGTTCAAAAATCTAACTTTATGAGCTACCTTATACACGCGGTATGGCAACAGGAAGTCTGGGCTTCCAACATAAGGGCTATGAAATACATCTACAAATACCTCGGTGGTCCTATAGAAGTGGTAAACCCAGATGCAGAAGTCTTTATAGTTGCCTCTGGATGTGCCGCAGCACAGGGAAGGGAGGCGGTGCGTTATGCACAGCTTGAGGGTCTAAATGTGGGACTTGTAAAGGTCAAGTCCATAAGACCCTTCCCGGAAAAGGAGATAAGGCAAGTCCTCTCAAAGGCTAAGGCGGTTATAGTGCCTGAGCATAACATAGTGGGATGGTTGGCAAAAGAAGTAAAGGCAGCCATACCCAACAACGACATAGTTATAGGTGGTCCAAGAGTCTACGGTGGCATGACGCTACCGGTAGAGCTTATCATGGAAAAGGTATACGATGCCTTTGGCATAAAGAAAGCAAAGAAGGTTGTTGTATAAAAAACCTTAAGGAGGTATAGATATGGGTTTGGAATACGTCAGAATATCACCAGGCTTTGAAAAATATATGCCTAAGGACTATGTAGACCTGGTCCAATATGGGCAGTTTGGTAGAGAGGTAGATGTGCAACAGCTTGGACAGTTCAAGGAGCTTGTGGAAGAGCACCCTATGTGCGCAGGATGCTTTATGGCATACTTCATAAGGATATTCTACGCAGCTCTTCCAAAGCCAGAAGACACCATTGTTATAGGCACCGCAGGTTGTGCAAGACTTGCCCTCTCTCAAGCAGCAGTTCCCTTCATATACGGAAACTATGGAGACACTAACGCAGTTGCTTCCGGTCTAAAGAGAGCTCTCAGCATAAGGTTTCCCGATAAGGTAAAGGATGTGGTGGTTATAGCAGGAGACGGTGGTCTTATAGACATAGGCTTTGGAATGACTATGCACTCTTGGTTCAGAAGAGAGAAGTTCACCACCATAATGGTGGACAATGAAGTCTATGGAAATACTGGTGGTCAGGAAAGCGGTATGTCTCCAAGGGGTGTTCAGCTAAAGATGGCTCCCAAGGGTAAGCAATTTGACAAGATAAACGCAGTGGAGCTTGCAAAGACAGCTGGCTGTGTATACGTGGCAAAACTTGCACCAACCAATCCCAAGAGAATAGCAAAAACCGTCCGCAGGGCAATACTCGCCGCAAGGCACTTTGGACCTACCTTTATACATGCCTACACCTCTTGCAACATAGAATACTCCATACCCACAGAAAAGGTTCTTGAGGATGCCAGAAAGAGAGAAAAGCAAGACTTTGGTTTCTATGAGTGGATGACCGACGAGGTAAGGGAGTTCTTTGAAGAGATAGAGAGAAAACCAGAGGAGGTAAAGGTATGAAGAGGTATAACATACGCATAGCTGGTGTTGGTGGGCAGGGGGTGGTCACCTCCGCCCATATCCTTGGTAATGCCATGTCCGCCGCAGGCAAGTATGCCACCCTTGTCCCCTTCTTTGGTTCAGAAAAGAGGATGGCACCTGTTGAAGCCTACGTTAGGGTCTCCGACCAACCCATATACGAAGTGGGTGAGGTGGTCTATCCAAATGTCATAATGATTTATCACCCTCAGGTCATAACCCATGGAAAGTCCTACACCATGCCCTTCTACTCAGGTCTGAAAGAAAACGGTCTTGTGATAATAAACACAGACGTGGACATAATTCCAGAAGAGGACTGGAATATTCTCAAAGAACTCAACACAAGGGTCTACATGTTCCCAGCTACAAAGATAGCCCTTGACATTGCTGGAACTGAGCTTGCCACAAACATGGCAATGATAGGTCTTTTCTTTGGTATAACTCGTATAGTGGGCTTTGAACACATAGAACAAGCTGTAAGAGAGAGATTTCTTGGAAATACCTTCGTAGCTTCTGGTGGAACAACAGCCCTTGACAGTGCTATAGAGAAGAAGTTCAAAAAGAAGATGGAGCTTCTTGAAAAAAATATGCAGGTTATAAGAGAAGCCTTCAAGATAGCGGAGGAAAGGGGCTGGGTGGAAGAAGAAGCTCTTACGAGTTAAATTAATCTATAAGGAGGCAAGGCAGGTATGTACTATGTGGCGGATGTAAAGGAAGCAGATTGTGCTAAGTATAACTGCAAGCAGTGTGTGCTCTTCTGTCCAGAGCCAAACACCCTCATGTATCACAACTCCAAGCATGTGGCGTGGGTAAACTACTCAAGGTGTAAAGGCTGTGCCATATGCGTTTATGTATGCTCTGACCTTTTAAAGAGAAACTGTATAGAGATGGTAATGGTAACCGCTGGAGATTAAGGAGGTAGAGCATGAACTTGGAGGAGAAGTTTAACTTACTGGCGGAAGAGGTCAAGAAGAGTATGGCTAACCCAGACCTTGATATTGAGTTATGCTTTCCCAACGAGGTGGACCAGGGTTGTGAAATAAGGAGCTATCCATACCTAAGGGTAAAGTATGTGGTGGAGGGGCACGATGTTTATGAAAAGGAGATAGATATAGAGCCCATGTATTGGGAAAAGGACATAAAAGACCTTGCTGGTCTTGTTACTTTTCAGATACAGCAGTTTATGGAGGAAATAGACTCTGTAGAATACGGTGGCGAGTGAAATGCTTCCTGCCTTTGTGATAACAGGTTTTCTTGGAAGCGGTAAGACTACCTTATTGCTTAACTCTGCAAGAGAGCACTTTTCTAACAAAAAGGTGGCGATTATAGTCAACGAGCTTGGTGAGGTGGGTGTGGACGGCAAGGTTCTCAGAAATGCCTATTCTGAGGTGCTTGAACTTCCGGAAGGATGTATATGCTGTTCTCTGCATGCAGAGTTTGAGAAGGCAATTGAGGAAATAAGGGTTAAATATGAGCCCGAGGTGCTTCTTGTAGAGACCTCTGGCGGTGCGGTGCCTTTCCCTGTGATCCTTAGCCTTCAGTCGCTTGACTGTTCTGTGGATGGGGTCCTATGCCTTGTGGACTGTGCCAACTTTCAAAGGTACAAGGAAGACAGCACCGCAAGATATCAGATAGGTGGATCAAACATAGTGGTTCTAAATAAGACCGATTTGGTAGCAGAGGAAAGGGTTTCTGAAATAGAGAGAGAGGTAAGAGAAATCTGGAACCTCTACAGACCGGTTAACTCCTTCACAGGCGAAGCCTTCTACACCAAGCTCAGGGTCTATAGAACCACTTATGGTAGGCTTCCAGCAGAGGTCTTCTCTGGTGCCTATACCATTCCTGAGCTTAAGAGTATAGCAATAGACCACGCACACACCCACAAGCACAAAGTGGTAAGCCTGCTTGAGCCTTTGGATTATGAAGAGCTTGAGAGAAGATTGAGAAACCTACCTGATAATATAATAAGGGCTAAGGGAATAGTGAGGCTCAAACACTATCCCTTTCCTGTTGTCATAAACTACTCCTTTGGATACATAGATAACCCTGTAGAGGTCAGTGGCTACGACGGACCCTCCTTCCTTGTCTTAATAGGAAACTGACCTTCGGAGGTATCTTATGGGTCTTGAACTGCTTTTGCAGAACATACTCAATCCGCCTGTGCTAATGTTTTTTCTTGGGCTTGGTGCGGTGCTTCTAAGGACAGAGCTTGAGGTGCCACAGCCTCTTCCGAAGCTCTTTTCCCTATATCTTCTTATAGCTATAGGTCTTCATGGTGGCTATGAGCTTTCAAAGAGCGGTATAACCCTTGATGTGCTTAAAGTCTTACTCCTTTCTATGTTCATGGCGGTTGCTGTGCCCATTTATGCCTTTTTTATACTTAGGCTCAAGCTGGATGTCTACAATGCGGTCGCCATAGCTGCTACTTACGGCTCCATAAGTGCGGTGACCTTCATAACTGCAGGCTCTTTTCTAAACAGCCTTGGGCAAAGCTATGGTGGATACATGGTGGCCGCTATGACCCTTATGGAGTCTCCGGCTATCGTAATAGGGCTTGTGCTACTAATGCTCTTTACCAAAAGAAACAACAACTCTGCGGTAAACTGGGGTGAAGTGCTTAGAGAGGCTTTTCTAAACCCTTCCGTTTATATCCTCATGGGAACGCTCCTAATAGGTTTTCTGACAGGGGAAAAAGGTTGGAAAGCCATGGACCCGCTTTTTGGTATGCTCTTTAAGGGTATGCTTGCCTTTTTCCTGCTTGATATGGGTATAGTGGCTGGTCGTAGAATAGGGGATATAAAAAAGGTTGGCTTGTTTCTTATAGCCTTTGGGGTTTTTCTACCCGTGTTTAATGCCTTGGTAGGTATATTCTTAGCAAAAAGCTTTGGCTTCGTTAAGGGAGATGCCTTTATGTTTTCTATATTATGTGCCAGTGCTTCTTATATCGCAGTTCCTGCAGCTATGAGGCTCTCCGTGCCCGAGGCAAACCCAAGCCTTTACGTGACCATGTCCCTTGCCATTACCTTTCCCTTCAATATAGCGGTAGGCATACCGTTATACTACTTTCTAATAAACCACCTATGGGGGTGAGAGCATGAAACCTATGAAAAAGGTGGAAGTGGTCATTGATAGCATATACCTGAGCAGGGTGTTGGAAGTGTTAGAAAAAGCTGGAGTCTCTGGCTACACGGTCATAAGGGATGCCCTTGGAAAGGGGGAAAGGGGTATGATGGCGGGTGATGAGCTAACAGATGTATTTAAAAACAGCTATGTGTTTACCGTGTGCTCAGAAGAAATAGCTCAGAAAATAGCTGAAAGCCTTAGACCACTTCTTAAAAAGGTGGGCGGGGTATGCCTCATATCAGACGTGCTATGGCTCACACACTGATATAAGGAAAACTTATAATCTTTATCATAATTACTAATGGCACAGACCATATACAGAACTTATAATATGAGGATAATCTTACACAGGAGGTGTTTGAGATGGCAACTATAACACCAGACAAGACCCTTGATGCTTCTGGGCTTAACTGTCCTCTTCCTGTTCTTAAAACAAAGAAGGCTATTGAGGAGCTTCAATCTGGGCAGATTCTTGAGGTCATAACCACGGACCCAGGTGCAAAGGCGGACATACCAGCCTTTTGCAACAGAACAGGACATCAGCTCCTTGAAACGGTAGAAGAGGGAGGAAAGATAATCTTCTATATTAAGAAGAAATAAGGAGGGATAAAAATGGCTACAGAAAGACTTGCTATAATAGCCACAAAGGGTACGCTTGATATGGCTTACCCGCCTTTAATACTTGCCTCAACTGCCGCATCTCTTGGTATAGAAACCGCCATATTCTTTACCTTTTACGGGCTTAATATTATCCACAAAAAGAAAATGCACGAGTTAAAAATAGCCCCCATAGGAAACCCTGCCATGCCCATGGCTTTCCCTCCCTCCATGCAGAACCCAGTAACAAACGCAATATCTTCCATATTCCCAGGACCTCCACAGATAATGGGTATAATCCCTGGCATGACAGACCTTATGAGTTTTATGATGAAAAAGACCATAAAGGAGCATGGAGTGGCGGACATACCTGAGCTTATAGAAGCGTGTAAAGAGGCAGAGGTGAAGCTCATACCATGCCAGATGACCATGGAACTCTTTGGCTACAAATACGAAGACCTCATAGATGGTCTTGAACCTCCAGCCGGCGCTGCCACCTTTATCAACTATGTGCTTGAAGCGGACAAGCCTATGATAATCTTTGTCTAAGGAGGATAGATATGGCATACGAGAAGGTGCTATTCTACATCCTTACCGTGCCCTTCTTTGAGAGGGCAGAGCCAACCACAGGAGAGCTTATAAACCCACAAGCGGGTGCTCCCTTTTTCCTTGCTACTGCAGCTACCACCATGGACTACGAGGTGGAGATGGTTATAACTTCAGAGGCAGGCTTTCTACTTATGAGAGACAACGCCAAAAAGGTAAAAGTCAGACCGGGAGTGGAGCAAACCATCTACGACTTTATAAAGATGGCAAAGGATGCGGGTGTGAAGATATACCTTTGTGTGCCCTCACTTGACCTGACAGAAATATATAAAAAGGAAGATGTAAACCCCGAGCTCTGCGACGGCATAATAGGCGGTGCTGCCTTCCTTGACAAACTTATGAGTGGCGAGTATGCGGTTCTTACCCTTTAAGGCTTTTTCCACCTCCCCCTTTTTTGAGTATGCACTCATAAGTTTATCCTTATATATACATAAGCAAAATTTAATTGACTTTTATCATTTGTATAATACCTTTATAGAAAGTAGAAACCCTAAGGAGGTTTACTATGGATGGACATATTTATGGATATAACCTCCCCATATCGGAGAAGACCAAGGCGGTGCCTTGGGAAGAGAAGGTCCGTATAGTGGAGGAGGTAAAGTCAGACTTTAGGTTCAAGGAATACATCTTTGGCTGTCTTAACTGCGGTGTTTGTACCGCATCCTGCCCTTCCAATAGATTCTTTGACTACTCTCCAAGGGAGATAGTTCAAAGGTTCTTGGAAGAGGACGTGGAAGTGCTATATGACATGATGCATGAATACATATGGGCATGCTCTCAGTGCTTTACCTGTTGGATAAGATGTCCCTTTGTGAATAACCCCGGTGGTCTTGTTGCTATAATGAGAGAGGTGGCGGTGCGTAATGCCTTTGAAGCCACAAAAGACCTTCTAAAACCCTACGGAAGGGTTCTTCTCAAGGTTATGACCACAGGAAACCAGCTCTCTGCGGACATGCTCCAGCCAGACTTCTTCCCAGACTGGGGTCCCAAGATGGCGGACAACATGGAAAACCTCAGAGCAAAGAGACTTGCCATACCCTTTGATGTGGGCAAGTCTGTCAAAACCGCATGGGAGGTCTCTTTGGAGACCGCAATAGAGATGTATACCATATGGAGAGAGACGGGCATCTTTGAGATGCTTGAAAAGCTTGACCCAAACCTCTACAACGTCATAATGGACATAGTAGAAGAAAACGAAGAGAGGTATGCGGAGCTTTATGAAGAGGAAGAGTAAGCTAACAAGAGGGGTTGATGCCCCGAAAAAACTAAGGAGGTGTAATCATGGCAAAGCACGGCTTTGGACATAACAGCCCAGGAGGCCTTCTAAGATATCCAGAAGAGCCACCCTTCCCACTCAAAGAATATAGTGCCCACTACGACCACATCTTTGAGATGATGGAAGAGCTTGAAGCCAAGGGCGAAATTCTCATACACAGGATTACGGAGGAGCACCAGCCCGTAGAGGTCTTTACAAGGACCGGAAGGATAAAGCTCATACCTACCAACAAGCTCTGGCATCACAAGTCCTGTGGTCAGTGTGGAAATATACCTGGATACCCTGCCTCTGTCTTCTGGTTTATGAACAAGTTTGGCCTTGACTACCTTAACGAGCCACACCAAACCTCTTGCACCGCATGGAACTATCACGGCTCTGGCACATCCAACCCAGTAGCCTTGGCGGCTGTTTGGCTCAGAAACATGCACCAAGCCTGGAAGACAGGCTACTATCCTCTTATTCACTGTGGAACCTCCTTTGGCTCATACAAGGAAACAAGGGAACAGCTCATAATGAACAAGGAACTAAGGGATGCGGTAAAGCCCATACTTAAAAAGCTTGGAAGGCTCACAGAGGATGGAAGGATAGTGATACCCCAGGAGATAGTCCACTACTCTGAGTGGGTCCACGCTATGAGATACAGGATAAAGGAGCTTTACGAAAAGGAAGGCAAGGCTAAGGGCATAGATGTTTCCAATGTGAGGGTTGCCATACACAACGCCTGCCACACCTACAAGATGATAGCAGATGACTATCCCTACGACCCAGAGGTCTATAACGGTCAAAGACCTGCGGCTTCTGCTGCGGTGGTAAAGGCTCTTGGTGCACAGGTGGTGGATTACTCCACTTGGTATGACTGCTGTGGTTTTGGCTTCAGACACATACTTACCGAAAGGGAATTCACAAGGTCTTTTGCCATACAGAGAAAGCTCAAGGTTATAGCAGAAGAGGTAAAAGCAGACCTTATAGTAACTCACGACACAGGTTGCACCACCACCTTTGAAAAGAACCAGTGGATAGGAAAAGCTCACGGTATGTATCATCCTGTGGCGGTCATGTCTGACGTTATGTTTGCAGCTCTTGCTTGCGGTGCTCATCCCTTTAAGGTGGTCCAGCTCTACTGGAACTGCTCCAACTACGAGCCTCTCCTTGAGAAGATGGGTATAACCAACTGGAGAGAGCTAAGAAAAGAGTGGGAAGATACCGTCAAATACATAGCGGAGCTTGAGAAGGCTGGCAAATACGACGAGCTTATGGAGTTCTTCAAGGAATACGACCTGTATGAGCCTTATAGCAGAACCTCCACGGGTAAACCAAAAGCTTCCGCAACCGCAAACATGCCCCTGTTTAAGTCCTAAGCTCTTTCTGGGGGCTTTGCCCCCTTAAGAACAATTAAAGGAGGTTTAACATGGCTAAGAGCGTATTGGTGATAGGTGGCGGTCCAGCAGGACTTGCGGCAGCAAGAGCTTTGGGAAAGCTTGGAGTATCCACCATACTTGTGGAGAAGGACGGTCAGCTGGGTGGGAACCCCATCAAAAACCACTACCACACCTTGATACCAAGAAAGTTAAAACCCTCCCAGGTGATAGGTCCTTACATAAAGGAAGTGGAGCAAAACCCCAATGTGAAGGTGCTTCTTAACACGGAGATAACCGCCTGTGAAGGAGAGCCCGGGGAATATAGGGTAACCCTTTCCAATGGAGAAAAGCACGAAGTTGGAGCTATTGTGGTTGCCACTGGCTTTGAACACTTTGACCCAAGGAGAAAGGGAGAGCTTGGCTACGGGCTTTATCCCGATGTTATCACAAACCTTGAGCTGGAAAGGATGTTCTCTCAGGAAGGTAAGCTCTACAGACCCTCTAACGGACAGCTTCCCAAGAGGGTTGCCTTTGTCTTCTGTGTGGGCTCAAGGGACAGACAGCTTGGTGTGACGAATGTGCACTGCTGTAGGTATGGCTGTGCTCTTTCTGGTCTTCAGGCTTCTGAAATAAGAGAGCACTATCCAGATGTGGATGTGTTTTGCTACTACATGGACGTGAGAACCTATGGCACGTGGGAATATCCCTTCTACTGGGCTCCTCAGGAGCAGTATGGTGTAAGGTATGTAAGGGGTAGGATCGCAGAGATAACCTATAGCCCTGCGGACGGAAGGCTAAGGGTAAAGCATGAAGACACCATAGTCCAAAGACCTTCAGAAGTCCCTATGGACCTTGTGGTGCTTGTGCTTGGAATGGAGCCATCCCCCGGAACCAAGAAGGTTGCCAAGATACTTGGTCTTGCTCAAGACCCCGATAGTCAATTCCTTATACCTTCAGAAGAGTCTGGCTCTAACATCATATCCAATAAGCCTGGCATATTCATAGCGGGTGCGTGTAAGGGTCCAATAGACATAGAGTCCTCTCTTTCAGAGGGTGAGGCCGCTGCTGCAGAGGCTGCAGCATTCCTTGGTGCAAAGGTGGCGGTATGAAAAAACCTGTAGTTCTTGATGACTTTTTGGTTAGGGACTACCTCATAAAGATACTTGGAGAAGGCGAGGAGTTTGTGCAAGAGTTTTACAAGGACCTCCTCGCCAAGTCTCTCCTTTTCCAACAAGCCTTTTCTAAGGAAAGGCTACCCTCTCTAACGGAAGAGGACCTTGACCTTATCCTTGAGAAGATATTCCCTGCAAGAAGGAGAAGGCAGAAGATAATCCAAGAGACAGGCATAGAAAGGCTCAAAAGAGCCATAAGCGACCTTCTGTATGGCAAAGCTCAAAGTTGGGAAGAGAGGGTAGAAAAGTTTGTAAGAGAGATAAGGGGTGTGGACAGAAAGTTTGCAAGGGATATAGCCAGCGAGATACTCCACTTTACCTTTCCAGAGGAGTATGTGCTTTGGACCAGTTGGATATGGGACCCAGAGAGCGAAAGTGGTGCAGTGGTTTTTCTAAAAGAAGAGCCTCCAAAGAGGAGTATGTATGGAGAGACTTACGAGGAGTTTGAGCTAATATACAAGCAGGTTCAGGAAAAGCTTATAGATTTCGGCATAAAGGTAAAGGGGTATCTTTTTGTGGATATATTCCTTGCCATGATATACGCCACCTATGTGGACTATATGACCCTGTCCACCATGCATAGTGCCAAGGGCTTCTTCCCTCCTGCAGGAGTTATGGCAAGGAGGCTCCTTGGCGTTATAAGAAAGGAAGACCTTTTGGAGGTGTAAACATGGCAATACATGAGCGTAGCCTTGTAGAACCAGAGAGAATTTTAAGGAAAGAAAGGCTTGTTGTTGATGGTGTTGACGTTTCTGGGGACTGGAACCTTATAATCCTGCCAAGGGTTATAAACGACTACGACCTTGACTTTGCCAAGGAGATTATAAACTCTCCAGATGGCAAGACCATAAACCAGTGCTATCAGTGCTCTTATTGCACTGCATCCTGCCCTGTGCATAACTATTGGGATGAAAGATATAACCCCAGGCACTTTATATACTTGGCAAGGCTGGGCATGATAGACGAGCTTCAAAAGCGTGCGGATGTTATGTGGAGGTGCGTTTCTTGCCACAAATGCACCCACAGATGTCCAAAGGGCGTGCTTGTGGAAGAGGTCCTAAAAGCTATTCTAAGGACCATGGCAAAGAAGGGGCTTATAGAGGAGTATCCTTCCAAGAAGTTTGATAAGTTCTTTACAGAGTCTGTGCTTGAATATGGAAGAATAGAGGATGGAGAGCTTCTCTTTGGATGGATAGAAAAGCAAGGATACAAGGTTTTCAAAGACCCCATACTCAAAAAGCCCATACCCTTCATAGGTGAAACGCCCGAGTGGCTCAAGCAGTTGACCATGAAGCCTATAAAGTCCATGAACATAAGCTTTTTGGTCCTTAATGCCAAGCACATGCTTTTCCATCCAAGAACAAAGAACTGGAGCAGGTTCAAGCAGGTCCTGCGTAAAGTTATGCAGGAAGAAGGTGCATTACATTAAGGAGGTTTAAGATGGGTGTGATAGGAAAAAGGGTTGCCTATTATCCAGGCTGTTCCCTCGAGGGTGCAGCAAGGGCTTATGATATTTCCACAAGGATAGTGGCTAAGGAGCTTGGTCTTGAATTGGACTATCTTGAGGACTACAACTGCTGTGGTGCTATGGAGTCCAAAAACGTAACCTTTATGGGCACAATGCTCCTAAATGCCAGAAACATGTCCCTGGCAAGAAAGCAGGGACATAATGTAATAGTAGCTCCCTGTAATGGATGCTCCTTTTCCCTTCAGAGAGCAGAATATTTCCTTGAGACAGACAAGGCGGTTTATGATAAGGTTAACGCACTTCTTAGAGAAGGTGGTGTTGACCCCCTTGACCAAATACCTCAGACCTATCACATATTAGAATGGTTCTATCACGAAGCTGGACCACAGAAGGTAAAGGAAAAGACAAGAAAGCCCTTGAGAGGTCTTAAGGTGGCAAACTACTACGGATGCCTATACACAAGACCACACTTTTATGCGAGAACCTACGCACACGCAGGTGGTCAGGATGAAGATGCAAGACCAAGAAAGAGGGAAACCGCAGATGATGATGAGCATCCTTACTATATGAATGCCCTTCTTGAAGCTGCGGGTGCTGTCAGTGTAGAGTTTGAGCCCATGCATACCCAGTGCTGTGGAGGTCCTCACTCGCTCTCTGATGAGATGGTCTCTGAAAAGTTCGTAATGATGATACTGCAGACTGCCAAACGCAACGGTGCTGATATAATAGCTACCGAATGTCCCCTCTGCCATGCATCCCTTGAAATGTATCGCCACAGGCTTATGATGAAGGGCGTGCCGGATGTAGATGTGCCTGTTGCCTACTTTACACAGCTTCTTGGGCTCGCCTTTGGTTATAGTGCAAACGATGTAAAGCTCAAGGACAACCTTTCAGACCCTCTGCCAGTGCTTAAAAGATTGGGGCTTGCCTAAGAGGGTGAAAAATGGGTGTGGTGCAGGAGCTGGAAAGCGGAAACGAGTGGGAATACAACGGATGCATTGTCCCTCTTGACCTATACTACGAGATAGAGACCCAGACGTGGCTTAAGGTCAACGAGGATGGAACGGTCACCATGGGTCTTACCGATGTGGGTCAAGTAAGGGCTGGAAGGCTCCTGCACGCCCGTATCAAAAATGTGGGCAAAGTGATTCAGAAGGGTAAACCTGTGGCATCCCTTGAGAGTGGAAAGTGGGCAGGACCTATAAACGCCCTTGTTGAAGGTGAGGTGGTAGAAAGGAACGAAAAAGTCCTCGAACAGCCTGATATAATAAACTATGACCCATACGGTGAGGGATGGATAGTAAAGATGAAGCCAGTGAACTTGCAAAGAGACATAAAGGACCTCCTCTATGGTAAAGAAGCCATAGAGGAAATGAGAAAATACATTGATGAGTGGGATATAATCTGTATGAGGTGCACATGATGGCTGCCAAAGATAAGCATGTTATACTGCTTGTTTCTCAGTGGTGTGCCACATGTCCTGATGCGGATGCCCTCTGGAGAAAGCTTCAGTCCGAGTATGGCTTCAAATACGAGGTGCTTGATGTGGCACAACCAGAGGGAAGAATGTGGGCAAAGAAGCTCATAGTAAGGGCGGTACCATCTACTATAATTGACGGGAAGCTTACCTTTGTGGGTGTTCCTGATGAAGCGGAAGCCAGAAGGGTGATAGAATCATGAAGGTAGTTATATTGATGACAAGCGGACCAAGAACGCCTTGGAGGTGCGCTTCTCCCTTTTACATAGCAGCTCTCATGGCTGCTAATGAAGCAGAAGTTGAAATGTTCTTCAACATGGATGGCACAAGGCTTCTCAAAAAGGGTGTTGCGGAGAAGATAACGCCTGCAGAACCCAACTGCTTGTCGCCCAACGGCAAGAAGCTTAAAAGCGTATACGATTTTATGAAGGATGCCAAGCAAGCAGGGGTAAAATTCTACTCCTGCAAGCAGGCTATAGATTCTATGGGTTATAAGCCCGAAGACCTTATACCTGAGCTGGATGGGGTGTTTCCCGCCAGTGAATTTGCCCTAAGGGCTATGGAAGCAGATAAGGTGCTAACCTTTTAAAATTTCTATAAAGGAGGGTAAAGCATGGCAACAGTCAACGGATGCAACATACCCGAGGACCTTCTTTATGACGTGGACCCAGAGGCTAATGCCTTTACCTGGGCGAAGGATAACGGAGATGGCACTTACACTGTGGGTCTCACATCTGTGGCCGCTGCAATGGCAGGAAGGCTTGTGGCCTACACGCCAAAGAAGGTTGGCAAGGTCATAGAAAGACGCAAAAGCATAGCGACCATTGAAAGCGGTAAATGGGTGGGTCCAGTTCCCACACCTCTAACCGGAGAAATAGTGGAGATAAACGAAGCTCTCAAAGGCAACCCAGCCCTTGCAAACGATGACCCCTACGGTGCAGGATGGATAGCCAAGATAAAGCCCACCAATCCCGAGGAAATTAACAGCCTTCTAAAAGGTCAGGCGGCGGTGGACGCCCTTACAAAGGTTATAAACGAGAAGGGTATAAAGTGCGGATGATAGACCTCAGGGGGGTAAACCTCCCCCCATCTTTTGAAGATTTAGAGTTAGACCAAGCTCTTCTTGATGAGCTCTACGAAGGTTTCCAGATAAGGCTTAGAAACTTTGGCAAGGATATACTTTTTCACAGCCCTGGCTTTAAGCACTACGAGGTGGAGGACTTTTCCATAAAGACAGGTCCAAAGTTTGTGGATATCTCCATAACTGGCAGAAGCTGTGAGCTTATGTGTGACCATTGTGCCTCTAAGATACTTTGGCACATGATACCGGCTACAACCCCTGAAGAGCTCTGGAGGGTGGCACAGGAGCTGAAAGAAAAGGGCGTGGATGGGCTTCTTATATCTGGAGGCTCTAATAAGGATGGTGTGGTGGAGCTGTATCCCTTTTTGAAAACTATGAGAAGAATAAAGGAAGAGCTTTGTATGTTCGTAAGCTGTCATGTGGGTTTGGTGGACAAAGAGCTCGCAGAGGGCTTAAAAGAAGCAAAGGTAGATGCGGTCTTGCTTGACGTAATAGGTGATGACCAAACCATAGCGGAGGTATACAAGCTACCTCACAAGAGCGTTAAGGACTACGAGGAGTCTTTGAGGCTTCTTAAAGAGGCAGGACACAACATAGTTCCGCATGTGATAATAGGACTTCACTACGGACAAATAAAAGGTGAATACAGAGCCATAGACATGATAGCCAAGTTTGACCCCTCCGCCCTTGTTATGGTGGTGGTTATGCCCTATTATGGTAAAGCCCGTTTTCAGCTTCTACCTCCACCAAAGCCGGAAGAGAGTGCCAAGGTAATACTTCATGCCAGAAAAGCACTGCCAAGTAAACCTGTAGTTATAGGTTGTGCAAGACCTGCAGGTCCAGAAAGGGTGAAGTTTGACCTGTATGCCCTTCATGCGGGGGTGAACGGTATAACCTTCCCAGCGGAGGGCATTTTTACCTATGCAAAAAGTCTAGGATTGAGACCGGTGGTATCACCAAACTGTTGCTCCACTGTCTTTTTGCATTAAATTTAAAAGCCATGAAAGTCTTTGATATTGACACAGCAAGAGACCTAATAACGGTTATAAAACCCATAGTTGAGGACATAAATTCAAAGAGAGAAGAGCTATACTCCTGCCTCCTGAGGCTTGAAGAGGAGACGGATGATTTAGAAAAGCTCTATCTTCAAAGCCACGTGAAGGATTTGGATATGGATATACGGAGGCTCTTCCAAAAAATAGAGGCACTGGGTGGTGTGATAAAGGGCATAGACCCCATCCTTGTGGACTTTCTCTCCTTCCATCAAAATCGCTACATATGGCTTTGTTGGAAAGAAGACGAGGACACACTCATGTATTGGCACGAGCTTGATGAAGGTTTTGCGGGCAGAAAACCCATTGAATTACTTTACGAATGAAAATCCATATAGACCTTTGAGGGCGTAGCCCCTCTTTGCCCCTGATATTTACCCCTGTATGGTTTTTCCGCCCTTTTGTCTAACCTTGCCAGAACTATCTGGCATATGCGTATGCCTTTGTATATGCGTATGGGGCAATTGTTGGCGTTGTATAGCTCAAGGGTTATCTGTCCTTCGAAGCCTGCGTCCACCCAGCCAGCGTTTTCTATAAAAAGCCCAAGCCTTCCCAGAGAAGACCTACCTTCCACAAAGGCAGTAATATTTTCCGGAAGTTTTATGTATTCCTCTGTGGTTGCCAAAAGGAAAGCCTTTGATGGTATAAGAATTCCTTCCTCGGGTATGTTTATCTTCTCCACTGGTATATGTTCGCTTTTGAGGTCTATGCACTCAGACCTATAGAAGAGAAGCTCTCCGCCTAAGGTGAGGTCTATGGAGGATGCTTGGATGTTTTCTTCCTTGTATGGCTCTATTACAAGCCTGCCTCTCTTTATAAGCTCCTTGATACTTCTGTCGCTCAGTATCATGGCAAGGTGTGGGGGTGGAGGGATTCGAACCCTCACGGCTCATCGCCGGCGGATTTTAAGTCCGCTGCGTCTGCCAGTTCCGCCACACCCCCTACAGATAATAAATTATAATATTTCTCCCAAAGTTATGAGTTACTGGCAAGGTATAATACACAAGTATAGGGAGTTTTTACCTGTAAACGAGAAGACCCCCATAATAACCCTGTGTGAGGGAAATACTCCCTTGATACATGCGGAGAACTTAGCGAGGGCTATAGGCTTTAAAGGAGATATATTTCTCAAATACGAAGGTCTGAACCCTACAGGCTCTTTTAAAGACAGGGGCATGACCGTAGCCATATCCAAGGCGGTGGAGGCAGGAAAGAGAGCGGTAATATGTGCCTCAACGGGCAATACCTCTGCTTCTGCGGCCGCTTATGCGGCAAAGGCTGGTCTCAAAGCCTTTGTCCTCCTCCCAAAGGGTGCGGTGGCTTTGGGAAAGCTCTCCCAGGCGGTCATATACGGTGCAAAGGTAATAGCAATTCAAGGAAACTTTGACGATGCTCTATATATTGTGAGGAAAATAGGAGAGCTTCTGCCTGTAGAGATAGTGAACTCGGTTAACCCCTATAGGATAGAGGGACAAAAGACGGGAGCTTTTGAGGTGTGCGATGCTCTTGGTAGGGCACCAGACTATCATTTTATTCCTGTGGGCAACGCAGGAAATATAACTGCCTACTGGAAAGGGTATAAGGAATATTATCAAGTGGGTAAAATAAACAACCTTCCTAAGATGATGGGTTGGCAGGCGGAAGGCTCCGCCCCCATAGTAAAAGGCTACCCTATAAAGAACCCACAGACAATAGCTACTGCCATAAGGATTGGCAACCCTTACAGTTGGCAACCTGCCCTTCAAGCAGTGCATGAGTCTGGCGGATTAATAGATGCGGTAAGCGATGATGAAATACTCTATGCATACAAGCTAACTGCCTCAACAGAAGGCATATTCTGCGAACCTGCATCTGCTGCGTCTGTCGCAGGACTTATAAAACTCACCAGAGAAGGCTTTTTCAAAGGTGGAGAAACGATAGTATGCACCCTCACTGGAAACGGCTTAAAGGACCCAGATACCGCTATAAAGGTATGCGAAGAGCCCATAACACTTCCACCAGATGTGGATAGAGTAGTAGGAGTTATAAGTCTATGAAGGTCATAAAACTCACAAGGAGCAATCTTGATAAAGTGGCCGATGCCCTTGAAGAGAGTAAGATAGTTTGCTTTCCCACAGATACCATTTATGGACTTTTGGTAAAAGCCAATAACAGTGATGCTATAGAAAGGCTATACTCTATAAGAAGACCTTCTAACAGACCCTTTTTGATGCTTATAGATGGCACGTATTGGCTTAAGGACCTTGGAGTTATCTATAGACCTATCCATGAAAGGCTTATGAACATGTTTAATGCCACATTTATTTTCTACAAAAAGAATACTTTTCCACTCTATCTTACACGTGGTAGAAAAAGCCTTGCGGTAAGAATACCCCCCTTTGATAGCTATGTTTATGAGCTTCTTGAATATTTAAAGGCACCTGTGGTAGCACCCAGCGCCAACCCAGAGGGTCAAAAGCCAGCGACCACCATAAAAGAAGCCATAGAATACTTTGGAGATAAGGTTGACCTTTATGTGGACGGTGGCGTAAGAAAGGGCAAACCCTCAACCATAGTAAGAGCCCTATACCCCAAGGGTCTTAGGCTCGTAAGAGAAGGTAACATACCCTTTAAAAAAATACTCCAAGCCTACAGGGAGCTAAGGACTACCTTTTCCGCCTTGCCTGAAGACGCTCCTTTAGAGTTTTCCTCTTTGGACCTTTTTGACCTTGGTCCGCCTTTCCCTCCACTCCGCTGAAGACTGCCATGCTTAGGAGCTTGTCCCTTTCTTGCTCTTCCCTTTTTAGCTCCTCTTGAACCTCCTCTTGGGTTCTTACCTGCATGTGCATTATATCCGATATGGTCCTTTCTCTGAACCTTGATAGCATATCCTCAAATAGGTAGAAGGCTTCCTTTTTGTATTCCACCAATGGGTCTTTGGAGGCATAGCCCCTTAGGTATATGCTCTCCCTGAGCCTGTCCATGGTATGCAGGTGCTCTCTCCAAAGTTGGTCAAGGTTTGATAGCATGAGAATTTTCGCAAGTTCCCTGAAAACTTCCTCTCCGAGCTCTTCTTTCCTCTGAAAGAGGGTTTCAATAACCCTTTGGGAGAGCTTTTCTATAAGCTCTTCCTTGTCCCTTGCACTAGGTATGTCTATGTCCCTGCCTGTAAGCTCTTTTAGGTAATCCCTTAGGGGTTCAAGCTCCCAAAGCTCCGGCTCTTCTTCCCTTATGAGCTCTTCCACCCTTTGGGCTACAAGGTCGTAGACAAACTCTTGCAGGTATTCTTCAAGCCCTTTAGACTCAAGAAGGTCTCTCCTTATGGCGTAAACGGTGAGCCTCTGGGTGTTCATCACCATATCATACTCAAGGAGCCTTTTCCTTATCTGGAAGTTCTGGGCTTCTACCCTCTTTTGTGCGTTTTGTATAGCCTTGGTAACCATACTGCTCTCTATGGGCTCTCCCTTGGGAATCTTGAGTATCTCCATGAGCTTCTTTACCCTGTCGCCACCGAATATTCTCATGAGGTCATCTTCCAAAGAAAGCACGAAGCGGGACTCACCGGGGTCTCCCTGCCTTCCTGCTCTACCTCTGAGCTGGTTGTCTATCCTCCGGGATTCGTGCCTTTCTGTGCCTATAACCAGAAGACCACCCAAATCCACCACCTTTTTCTTTTCCTCCTCTGTTATCCTGTATGCCTTCTCTAAGGCTTCCTTCCATTCCTCTTCTGTAGCTTCTTCTGGGGCTTTGCCCTTTGCCCTTAGCATCTCCCTTGCCAAATACTCTGGGTTTCCTCCAAGAAGTATGTCCGTTCCTCTTCCTGCCATGTTGGTGGATATGGTGACAGAACCAAGTCTTCCCGCCTGAGCTATTATCTCCGCCTCTTTCTCATGCTGCTTGGCGTTTAGCACGTTGTGAGGTATCTTCTCCTTTTGCAGAAGCCTTGAAAGATGCTCCGAGTCCTCTATGGAAACAGTTCCCACCAGTATAGGTCTTCCCTTCGCATGCTCTTGTTTGATAAGGTCTACCACCGCCTGCCACTTTTCTTCCTTTGTTTTGTAAACGAGGTCTGGATGGTCCTTTCTTCTCATGGGTCTGTGGGTTGGAACTACCACCACCTCAAGACCGTATATTTCCTTGAACTCAAGGGCTTCCGTCTCGGCGGTTCCCGTCATGCCAGAGAGCTTTCTGTAGAGCTTGAAGTAGTTCTGGAAGGTGATGCTGGCAAGAGTTTGGTTTTCCTGCTGTATGGGAACACCCTCTTTTACCTCTATAGCCTGATGAAGACCGTCGCTCCAACGCCTACCCGGAAGCACCCTTCCAGTGAACTCATCCACTATGAGAACCTCGTTGTCTCTTATTATGTAATGCACATCCCTTTTAAAGAGGGTGTGGGCTCTGAGGGCTTGGTTTACCGCATGGAGGAGGTCTATGTTCCTTATATCGTATAGGTTTTCTACTCCAAGGAGTTCCTCCACCTTCCTTATGCCCTGCTCTGTGAGCTGGACAGTTCTATTTTTCTCATCTACCGTAAAGTCCTCGTCTTTTGCGAGCTTCCTCACCACCTCATCCGCCCTGTAATACACAGATGTATCCATCTCCGCAGGACCTGAGATGATAAGAGGAGTTCTCGCCTCATCTATGAGTATGGAGTCCACCTCGTCCACTATGGCAAAGTTGTGCCCCTTTACCTGCACTATCTCCTCAAGAGAAAAAGCCATATTATCCCTAAGGTAGTCAAAGCCAAACTCGTTGTTGGTTCCGTAGGTTATACTGCACTCGTAGGCTTGTCTTCTGGTGCAAGGCGTTAGCTTAGTATAGAAAGCCTTTTTTGCTTGAACGTTTATGAGGTCTGAGGGTAGAGTTTCCTCAAAATAACCCTTTGGCCAAACCCTCCAGTCTTCTTCTATAGCCCTCTGTGCCAGCTCTGGGTCTGCCCATTCTACCCTGTAGGAGCTATAGTCAGAGTTTATAACACCCACATCGAGCCCAAGGAAAAGATACAAGCCACCCATCCATTGAGCATCCCTTCTGGCAAGGTAGTCGTTGACGGTAACCACATGAACCCCTTCCTCTGTCATGGCGTTGACCACCACTGCAGAGGTAGCCACTAAGGTTTTACCTTCACCCGTTTTCATCTCCGCTATCTTACCTTCGTGAAGCACAAGCCCACCAATGAGCTGAACGTCAAAAAATCTGAGCCCAAGCACCCTCTTGCCCGCCTCCCTTACAAGAGCAAAGGCGAGCTCCACTTCTGGAATTATCTCACCTTTAGTTACTTTCTGTTTTAGCTCCTCATCCTGCAGTATCTTTTGCCTTAGGTCTTGTGCCATAAACCTTATCTCTTTGTTTGAGAGTTGGTCAAGTTCTCTCTCCTTTTGTGTTATCCTTTGGACTACCTTTCTTAGCCTTTTGACTTCTCTCTCGCTTTTGGTGCCAAGGAGCTTTTTAACAAGCCATTCTATCATGGTATTAAAATTATAGAGCAGGTCAGTGGCAACAACCCCTTTTCTTGTTCCATCCCTTCCACCAAAGGTATAAAAGTAGGGCTAAGATTAGAGAGACGGTCAAGTATTCCATATCATACTTCCTATCCTATATGCAAAGAAACCAAAGAGCCAGCCCACGAGTAGGCTGTATGCGAGAAAGGTAAGGGCAAAACCCTTTCCTGCCTCTCTCCACATTACCGCCACCGTCCCCAGACAGGAAGTGTATAGCAGTAAAAACACCATAAAAGCCAAAGCGGACGCTGGCGATATACTCTGTGCTATTAAACTTCTTAGGCTGTCGCTTCCTTCTTCTTCTACTTCAAAGGCGGTTGGCACTGGCTTGAAGATATTTATCACAGCCTCCTTTAAGGCATTACCAAAGCCAATAGCTTGCCCCTTTAGAGCCTCCAAAAAGACAAAAGGCTCTTCTCTCTTCTCTACCTCTGCGGTGTATATGGTTCCCATAGAACTTAGCACTATCTCTCTTGCAAGGAAGGCTGGTATAAGGGAGGTTGATATTCTCCAGTCCTCAAGACCTAGGGGTTTAAAAATGGGAGATATAGCTTTTCCTATCTGTCCTGCGAGGCTTTCAGAGGGATTTTTGACACCCGGTGGTAGATTCAGCAATAGCCATATGAAAACCGACGCTGCAAATATGAGGGTGCCAGCTCTGTAGAGAAAATCCCTTACATAAACCCATACAACTCTGAAAAGAAGTCTCAGCGTGGGAAGTCTGTAAGGTGGCAATTCCATGACGAAGTGATAGAGAGTTCCTCCGTATAGAGTTTTTCTTAGAAGGAGGGCAGTCAAAAATGCAACGAAAATGCCTAAGAGATAAAGTGAAAATATAATGACCGCAGGGTTTTTGAAAAATAGCACCGCAAAAAAGGAGAAAACTACAAGCCTTGCAGGACAGCTCATAAAGGGTATCATAGCCATGACGAGAAATTTGTCCCTTTTTGTTTCCAAAGCCCTCGTGGCAACTATTGCAGGAACATTACATCCAAAACCAAGAAGCAAAGGAACAAGGCTCTTGCCATGTAAACCAAGTTTATGCATAAACCTGTCCATAAGAAAAGCAACTCTCGGAAGATAACCCGAAAATTCCATAAGAGCGAGCAGGAAGTATATGACCGCAATAAGAGGAACAAAGGTCAAAACAAAGCCCACACCACCTATAAAGGCTTCTGCAAAAAGTCTCTGAACCCAATCACCAACACCCATAAGGGACAAACCTTCTGAAATAGCAGGAGCAATAAAGCCATTTACAAACCCCTCTACCCATTCCATAAGGGGTGCGGAAAAGTCAAAGGAAAACTTAAAGAGCAGGAACATTAACAAAAAGAATATGGGTATGCCAAAGATAGGGTGCAATAAAACCTTGTCAAGGGAGTCTGTTATATCTCTTGCGGTCAGAGGCTTTCTCTCCACCACTTCCCTATATAGACCATGAGCCTTTGCATACCTTTCGTCCCTAATGACATCTTGAACCTCTCTACCCATAAGGCTCTTTATAGACTCTCTAAGCTCCCTAAACTTTTCCGAGTTGAGGAGTTTTCTTATAAGCTCCGCCTTGGTTTCGTCTTCCCTCTCTCTTACCTTCTCAAGTATGTCTTCCAGTTCTTTACTGTATCTCAAAGCCTTTGGTTTTTCCTTAAGGTTAAAAACTTCCACTATGTTTGGAAGTAAAACCTTTACGCCCTCACCAGTCCTTCCGTTGGTTCTTAGCACTCTTACACCAAGCAGTTCAGAAAGCCAGCGGTCGTTGACCTCTATTCCCAATTTCCGAGCTTCGTCTGTCATGTTTAAGACTATAATGAGCGGTATTTCATACTCCAGAAGTTCTACAGTTAAGAGTAGGTCTCTTTCCATATTGGGCGTTTCTATGATATTGAGTATCAAGTCTGGTTTTTCCTGTGTTATGTAGTTATAGGCAACCCATTCATCTTCCGAGATGGGCTCAAGGGTGTATACACCTGGCAGGTCTACAAGGTTTATTTCATAGTCCCAAAACTTTACCTTTCCTTCCCTCTTTTCAACAGTTACTCCGGGCCAGTTACCTACCTTAAGGTTTGTTCCCGCAAGATGGTTAAGGATGCTTGTTTTTCCTACGTTGGGATTGCCCGCAAGGGCTACCCTTATACTTTTCATTGAACCTCTATGCCTCTTGCCAGGTCTTTACTTATAACTATCCTTGAGTTGTCCACCTTCAGAAGAAGGTTTCTTCCAATCTTTTGCAGAAGAGATACCCTTCTGCCCTTTCTAAGACCCATTGCCTTAACCTTTTCTAAGACCTCCTCTTTACCACTGAGACCAAGTATTACCACTTCCTGCCCAGGTTTTACCTCTTCAAGGTTCATACCAGACCTCCAAAAATAATTTGGAAATTAATATACAATCCCAAAATTGAAATGTCAAGAGCATAACTACCCTTTTATAATCTTGCCTCCTTTATGTTCTTTCTTCTAAATATACCCCCTTGGACCTCAAAAAAGGCTTTTTGAAGCTCTATGAGTTGTTTTATTCCCTCAAGCCCAAGAGACAGCATCTTGTCAAAGTCTTCTCTTGTAAAGGAATGCTCCTCGCCCAAGGCTTGTATCTCCGATATCCTTCCTGAGCCTGTGGCTACCAAGTTCATGTCCACCTCCGCAGAGGAGTCCTCTTCAAAGTTAAGGTCAAGAAGTATTTGGTTATTTACTATTCCAACGCTCACCGCCGCTACGAAATCCTTTATAGGTGTGGATGTTAAGACTCCATCGCTGTATAGCTTTATAACCGCATCCACAAGGGCTACAAAAGCTCCAGTTATGGAGGCAGTCCTTGTTCCACCATCCGCCTGTATAACATCGCAGTCTATCCAGAAGGTTCTCTCGCCCACTTTGGTAAGGTCAAGTGCGGTTCTCATAGCCCGCCCTATCATCCTCTGTATTTCGTGTGTCCTACCCCCAATCCTGCCCTGCACGGATTCCCTTATATTTCTTGTCTGTGTAGCCCTTGGGAGCATGGAATACTCGGCGGTTATCCAGCCTTGACCCTTGCCCTTGAGAAAGGGTGGCACACCTTCTTGGACGGATACGGTGCATATAACCTTGGTGTTTCCAAACTCCACAAGAACAGAACCCTCTGGATGCTTGAGATAATCCCTGACTATCCTTACCGGTCTTAGCTCTCCGGGCCTTCTTCCGTCAGACCTCAAACCTTAGCTCCCAGAGCCTTGGCTTTCTCCACAACTTCCTCTATTGTGCCCACCATATAGAATGCCATTTCAGGAAGGTGGTCGTAGTTACCAGTGAGTATCTCTTTAAAGCTCCTTATGTTGTCCTCCAGCTTGACATACTTTCCAGGCATGCCCGTGAACTGCTCCGCCACGTGGAAGGGTTGTGCCAAGAACCTTTGAATCCTTCTTGCTCTGTTGACTATCGCCTTGTCCTCTTCTGAAAGCTCTTCCATACCCAGTATGGCTATTATCTCTTGAAGCTCCTTGTATCTTTGGAGTATTCTCTTCACTTCGGAAGCTACCTTATAATGCTCCTCTCCTACAAACTCGGGAGCTAAGTATTTAGAGGTAGATTCAAGTGGGTCAACCGCTGGGTATATACCAAGCTCCGCAAGTCTTCTGGCAAGCACTGTAGTAGCATCAAGGTGGGCAAAGACCGAATAGGGTGCTGGGTCTGTAATGTCGTCCGCTGGCACATAGACCGCCTGTATGGAGGTAAGAGAACCCTTCTTGGTGGAGGTTATTCTCTCTTGGACTTCACCCACGTCCGTATTTAGTGTGGGCTGGTATCCAACCGCAGAGGGTAGCCTTCCAAGCAGGGTGGAAACCTCAGAACCTGCCTGGACAAACCTAAAGATGTTATCTATGAAAACAAGCACGTCCTGACCTTCCACGTCCCTGAAGTATTCCGCCATGGTTATGCCCGTTTGTGCCACCCTAAAACGCACACCCGGTGGCTCGTTCATCTGTCCGTAAACCATGACCGTGTAGGGTAGAACTCCAGACTCCTTCATCTCGTGCCAGAGGTCATTGCCTTCCCTCGTCCTTTCTCCAACGCCTATGACTACGGAAAAGCCTTTGTGGAACTTAGCTATGTTGTGGATAAGCTCCTGCATGAGAACCGTCTTACCAACTCCTGCACCACCAAAGAGTCCTACCTTTCCACCCTTCACATATGGTTCAAGCAAGTCCACCACCTTAATACCTGTTTCAAGTATCTCCACCTTTGTGGACTGCTCTTCAAGGGGTGGTGGTTCTCTAAACATAGGCCAGTATTCTTCTGCGTTTACGGGTCCCGCTTCATCTATAGGTTGACCCACCACGTTGAATATCCTACCAAGAGTTGGCCTACCTACTGGCACTTTTATGGGTCCACCAAGATATTCTACTTCCTGACCTCTTACAAGACCGTCGGTGGCACCCATTGCCACGCATCTGACTCTGCTCTCTCCTATGTGCTGGGCTACTTCAAGATAGAGGTCTTCTTCCGCCCAGTTGCCTCTGTCATCTATAAACCTTCTCCTTGTCTTGAGACCGTGCCTGACGGGTGGGAGGTTTTTCTCCCCAAATTCTACGTCAATGACCGCACCTATAACTTGCACTATTCTTCCCTTCATGTTTGCCTCCTTTATTTCATGGCTTCCACTGCGTTCACTATGTCTATAAGTTCAGAGGTGATGGACTCCTGCCTTGCCTTGTTGAATATGAGAGTCCACGTTTTTACAAGCTCGTCTGCGTTTCTTGTGGCGTTGTCCATGGCTACCATACGGGCAAAATGCTCCGCAGCATTTGACTCAAGCATTGCTCTGTAGAGCTGATAATTTAGATAAAGGTCTATAAGCCTATTTACAAAAAGCTCCTTATCCACCTCAAATTCGTAGACACCATAGTCTCCATCGCCCTGAACCCTTTCAAAAGGCAAGAAGTTTCTTACTACTGGCTTGTAGCTTACCCTTGTAACCATCTCGTTGTTTATCAGATACACCGCATCCGTTTCTTTGTTTGTATACCTCTCTCTGAGAAGCTCTCCCACTTCCTTGACCACGTTGAAGTTTATCTCTTTTCTAAAAACCTCATCATAAGCCTTGAGTATGCTATAACTCCTCCTTCCAAAATACTGAACACCCTTTCTCCCAATAAGAACAAGGTTGATCTTTACACCCATCTCTTGCTTTTCCTTTATGATGTCTTCTGCCCGCTTTATAAGGTTTGAGTTAAAAGCTCCTGCAAGACCTCTGTCTGCGGTTATAAGAACCAGATCACAAACCTTTTCTTCCCTCACATCAAAAAGTGGATGAGTTTGGGGGTCTATGTGAGAGGCAAGGCTTTTTAACACCTCGTAAAGCCTTTCTGAGTAGGGTCTTGAGGCGTATATAAGCTCCTGAGCCCTACGGAGCTTTGCCGCTGAGACCACCTTCATGGCGTTGGTTATCCTGCGTGTGTTCTTTATTCCTTGTATCTTTCTCCTTATGTCTCTTGGTGAGAGCTTTGGCATGGGTATATTATACCATATCTTCTAAGTGTTTCATCACATGCATCATGTCCTTGTCGCCCCTGCCAGAGAGGTTAAAAAGCACTATGCCATCCTTCCCTATTTCCTTGGCTATTTCTACCACCCTCAAGACCGCATGAGCTGGCTCAAGGGCAGGAATGATGCCTTCAAGCCTTGAAAGAAGCCTAAAACCCTCAAGGGCTTCTTCGTCTGTCGCATAGGTGTACTCCGCCCTTCCGCTCTTGAAAAGGTAGGCATGCTCTGGTCCAACACCTGGATAGTCAAGCCCTGCGGAGATGGAATGGGTGGGTTGGATTTGTCCCTCTTCATCCTGCAAAAAGTAGGACTTCATACCGTGCAAAACTCCCACAGAACCGCCGTTTATAGAGCTTGCGTGTTTACCCGTGTGCAGTCCAAGACCTCCAGCTTCTACGCCTATGAGCCTTACCTCTTCGTGTTCCACAAAGGGATAGAATATGCCCATGGCGTTTGAGCCACCTCCTACGCAAGCAACTACCGCATCTGGAAGTCTGCCTTCAAGCTCCAATATCTGTTCCTTTGCCTCCTCGCCTATTACCTTCTGAAAGTCTCTGACTATCATTGGAAAGGGGTGAGGTCCCACCACAGAGCCTATAATGTAGTGTGTGGTTTCCACGTTGGTAACCCAGTCCCTTAGGGCTTCGTTTATGGCATCCTTTAGGGTTCTTGAACCGCTCTTTACCACACGCACCTCTGCACCCAGCAGTTTCATCCTAAAGACATTGAGTTTTTGACGCTCTGCGTCCTCCTCTCCCATATAGACCACGCACTCAAGACCAAGCAAGGCACAGGCGGTGGCGGTTGCCACTCCATGCTGTCCTGCTCCCGTCTCTGCTATTACCCTTTTTTTGCCCATCCTCTTAGTAAGAAGTGCCTGACCAAGGGTATTGTTTATCTTGTGAGCACCCGTATGCAAAAGGTCTTCCCTCTTTATGTATATCCTCGCACCCCCTGCATACTGGGTAAGCCTCTTGGCAAAGTAGAGGGGTGTGGGTCTTCCTGCAAAGCTCCTAAGGTAGTGGTTTAGCTCCTCCCAGAAGGTTGGCTCTTCCTTTGCCTTTGCGTAAGCCCTTTCAAGCTCTTCAAGGGCATACATGAGGGTCTCTGGCACAAACCTGCCACCGAACTCTCCAAAGTATCCCCTTTGGTCTGGCAGTGTATACAACTTCTGCTCTATCATGGGTTTACCTCCTTTCTTAGGTCTCTGTTCATGGCTTCTTCGTAGGTGTAGGGGCATTCTTGTGGCAGGTCCTTCTCTCTTAGCTCTACACCCAGCTCTTGTGCCTCCTCAATTATGTTAGGGGTTGCCAAATACGAACCCCTTTGCGGTTCACCAGAAAGCCTTTTTCTTACACTTGGGAACGCCCTTATTAGAGCCCTTATGTGTCTTCTTTCATTTTCTATGCTTTTTATCCACTCTATGCCTCCCCTCTCGTAGCCAGCCCCTGTATATGTTCTCAGATAGTCCCACTTGTATAAATGGACAAAGATGTTCACAAGCCTTTTTAGAGCCTCGTTCAACTCTTGTCTTACCATACCCTCTATCTCCTCCAAGAGGCTCTTCCAATCCACAAGTTCATAGAGCCTATCCTTCAAAAGCTCGTATTTTATCTGTGCCCTGAGAGGAAATTCCTTACAGTACAGTTCCCTCAGCTCTTCCTTTGAAGGGACCTTTTCGCCCATAATCTATAAATCTAAGCTTCTTTTGTAGATATGGTCTATGTGCCTCAAGAAGGCATGAGGGTTAAGAAGTTCTCTCAGCTCACCTTCTTCAAGGTAATGGCTTACCTCCTTGTCCTCCAGCAGGCTCTTTTCAAAGGATATGCCCTCTTCCCAGCTCCTCATGGCACACCTTTGCACCATGTCGTAGGCTTTGTCCCTTGGCACGCCCTTTTCCATGAGTCTAACCAACACCCTTGAAGAGCCATAGAGACCATGGGAGAGTTCCATGTTTTTCCTCATTCTCTCGGGGTTTACCACAAGCCCTTCAAGCATTTCAAGGAAGAGACCCAGCATATAGTGAAGTGCTATAGTGGAGTCTGGCAGGATTACACGTTCTGCAGAGGAGTGGGATATGTCCCTTTCGTGCCAGAGTGGAATATTCTCAAGAGCTACCAGAAGGTTTGCCCTTATTATGCGTGCAAGACCACACAACCTTTCTGCGTGTATGGGGTTTTTCTTGTGAGGCATAGCAGATGAGCCTCTTTGACCTTTCGTAAAAGGCTCTAAGACCTCAAGCACTTCGGTTCTCTGGAGATGCCTTATCTCTGTTGCAAACCTCTCAAGGGCACAGGCGGTAGAGGCAAGGGCATACATAACCTGTGCATGCCTATCTCTTGGCACTACTTGAGTGGAAACAGGCTCTACCTTAAGTCCCAGCTCCTCAAGGGCAAGTCTTTCTACCTCAGGCTCAAGGTTAGAGTATGTTCCCACCGCACCAGAAAGCTTACCATAGGATATCTCCTCAAGAGCTTGCAAAAGTCTTTTTTTGTTTCTTTTCATCTCCTCATACCAGCTAAGAAACTTGAGACCAAGGGTCATAGGCTCTGCGTGAACTCCATGCGTCCTTCCCATCATTAGGGTATTCTTATGCTCTATGGCAAGAGACCTGAGCCTTTGTAGCACCTTCTCTAAACCTTCAAGTATCAAACCAAGGGCTTCTCTAATTTGTAAGGCAAGGGCGGTATCCACCACATCAGAGGAGGTAAGACCCATATGAAAGTAATGAGAATACTCTGGAATCTGCTCGTTTATGGCAGAAACAAAGGCAAGCACATCGTGTTTGTAAACCCTTTCATACTGGTATATCTTCTCCACTACCTTTTCGTCCACAAAGGTTCTATCTTCTATCTCTTTTAGCGCCTCCTGTGGAATTTTTCCAAGTTTGTGCCATGCCCTGCATACCGCAAGCTCCACCTTGAGCCAAAGCCTGAACTTGTTAAGGTCAGACCATATTTGACCCATTTCCCTTCTTGTATACCTTTCAATCATCTCTCTCCTCCTTAAGAATCTCAAAGGTGCTACTGGTTCCTATCCTCTCCACACCAAGCTCCAAAAACCTCAAAACCTGCTCCCTTGTCCTTATCCCACCAGAAGCCTTAACCTTTAATCTACCCTTTACCCAATCCCTTATTAGCCTTATGTCCTCTTCTACCGCTCCCGTGGGTGCATATCCCGTGGAAGTTTTCACAAACTCCATACCTGTATCCGCTATAAGTTCAACTATAAACCTTTTCTCCTCTTGGTTAAGGTAGGCGGTTTCAATTATGACCTTCCTTATCACACCTTCTGTATTTCTGGCTATAGCCTTTAGCTCCTCTTCCACATATTTGTGCATACCGCTTTTTAATGCAGAGATATTTATGACTACGTCCAACTCCCTTGCTCCATCTTCGAGGGCTCTAAGGGCTTGCAGGATTTTTTGTTCCTTTGTATCCAAACCAAAAGGGAAAGAAACCACACAGCAAACCACCAGCCTGTTTTCTGAAAATTCCACCGCCTTTCTTACCCAAAAGGGATTTACACAGACGCCGTAGACACCAAGCTCCATACACTTGTTTATCTCAACCTCAAGGTCCTTAAGGGTATGGTTAGGTCTGAGTATAGAGTGGTCTATAAACTTGGCTATATCCATGAATGGACACCGTAGGTGAGGTCATGGTATACAGAAAGTAGGGCTTTTGCACCGTCCCCCGCTGCTGTTATTATCTGTTTTGCAAATACATTAGTGCAATCCCCCGCAGCATAAACGCCACGCTCTGAAGTTCTGTTATTGCAGTCTATTATTATCTCCTCCCTTTGCGTGGTAAGAACACCCAGAGACTTTGCCAGCTCAGAGTTGGGCTTTAATCCCACCTCCACAAAAACCCCCTCCACCTCCAGCTCGTAGACCCTCTTGCGGTTGAGGTCTTCTACTAGGACACTTTTCACATTCCTCTTATCACCTTTTATCTCTAAAACCCTGTGTCTGAGAAGAGGAACTACCTTTTGGCTTGAGAGCACCTTCTCCCTTAAGACCTCGTCCGCCTTAAACTGTTCCCCTATTTCCATAAGGTATATCCTTCTTGCGTAGTTTGTAAGCTGGTCTACCGCCTCAAAGCCCGAGTTTCCTCCTCCCACCACCAACACATCCACGTCCTTAAAAAAGGGTGCATCGCATGTATAGCAATAGGAAACGCCCCTTCCCGTGTACTCCCTCTCCCCAGGAACTTCCAGCTTCCTGTGTTCCGCGCCGGTGCAGAAAAGAACAACCTTTGACACATACTCCTTTCCAGAGAATGTCCTGAGGAGAAACCCTTCTTCCAATCTTTCTACCTTTACCACTTCATCCAAAATTGGCTTAACCCCAAGCCTTTCCATCTGCTCCATCATCCTTTGCACGAACATAACTCCATCCACCATAGCATAACCCAGATAGTTTTCAATCTCACCTGCCTTTATTACCTGACCCCCTATCTCTCTAGTTATAAGGACAAAGTCCATCCTTTTTCTTTGGGCGTATATGCTGGCGGATATACCTGCCGGTCCTCCGCCTATTATAACCAACTGGTGCATAGTGTATATTATAAAAAACCGCTATAATTTTCCCATGTCCTACGAAGATAACCTACCAGAACCACTCAAGTTAGTTCTTGAAAAGCTCACCCAGATACCTACCTACGGAGGGAGGTCTGCGGGAAGGTTTATTTATAACTTCCTCAAGCTACCTGTAGAGAGAAGGCTTGAGCTGGTAGAAGCCCTTCAGAAAGTTGCGGAGAAGATAAGACCCTGCAAAGAATGTGGTCTTTATACGGACCAAGAAATATGCAAAATATGTTCAGACCCAAAGAGGAGTAAAAAGTTTATATGCGTGGTGGAAGAGTCTCAGGACGCTTTTGCCATTGAGAAATTAGAAAGATACTCTGGAGTTTACCATGTTTTGGGTGGGAGAATAGCACCCCTTGAAGGTATATCACCCAAAGACCTCAACATAGACAGCCTCATGGAAAGGATAGAAAGGTATAGACCAAAGGAGGTGATAATTGCCACAAACCCAAACTTAGAAGGTGAAGCAACCGCCAACTATCTTGCAAGGCTAATAAGGAAGCAATTTCCCACACTTAAGATAACCCGCATATCTCACGGTCTGCAATTTGGCTCTCTCATTGAGCTTGCGGATGAGCTTTCCTTAGAAAAATCCGTGGAAAACAGAAGAGCCCTCTGAAATTCCTCCCTTCTTAATATCCTCATTCGGACATTTGGTTTAAGGATACGGAGCCTTCTTGGAATTCCGCTTTCATAGTCTTGGGCGTGCCCTCTACCTACAAGCACCACTATTTTGTAGTCAGGATACTTATCCAAAAGTCTTGCTATAGCCAGTGCCATACCGTTATCCCATGCGTTCTGCACATCAAAGAACCTCTTTTCGTCCACCTTGGGATGGGTTTTTAGAAGCTCTCTTAGCTCTTTTATCTCCTTCTCTGTCTGCGGTATTACAGGATAAGGCAGACTTTCATCCCTTACCTTTTCAAGCCCCTCCTCTCTCACCTTTTGCAAAAGCTCTGAGGAGAGGTTTATAGCCACTATCCTTATCCCCTTTTCTTTAGCAAAGCTCCATATATCTCTGTAAAGGCTCGGGTCAAAGCCCCACCTTCTTCTGTAATCAGTCCTTCTAAGCATTTCCTCTTCACTTATTTGACCAGATACATACAAGTCAAGGGCATCCTGAAAAGGTTGTTGAAACATCTCCATGGCTATTATAAACTTGTAGTTTTTTGAGCTTAGGAGTTTTATAATGTCAAGCTGGAAGTTGTGGTCTTCCTTGTCCGTGTGTTCCTCTGGGAGGAATATAACTTGGTAGTTATTGACAAAATTTTCCATACTCTCTTGGGCTTCCGTGATTGAAATCAGCAAGATAAAAAACAAAAACAAACTCTTCATGCTATAATTTTAAATGTAGGAAAACTTTAAAAGGAGGAGTAACATGGCTAGAAAACCTAGAAGAAAGGGTGGTGCAAGGTATAAAAGGGTAGTGCTTTCTCTCCCCAAGAGGCTCTACTATGTCCTCAATGGAATAGCCATGGGGGACGAAAGGAGATTAAATAGGCTCATAAAGGGCATACTTGAGGACAAGCTCATGGAATCAACGGTTGCGGAGCTTGAACTTTATCTTGGAAGGGCTGAGGAGGAAGAGGAGGAAGAACAAGCTCAAGAACAACAATGATAAGTAAAAGAATAAGGACCCTTGCCCCCTATAAAACAGAAACCACGGGGGCGAGGGTTAGACTCTCCTCTAATGAGCTTTCCCTTCAGCTTCCAAAGGATGTAAAGAAACGCATAGGGGAGGAGGTTTCCCGAATCCCCTTTAACAGATACCCAGACCCAGAGGCAAGAGAACTCAAAGAGGTTATAGCCCTTCGTTTTGGAGTAAAGCCAGAGAACATAGTCTTAGGCAACGGCTCAGATGAGCTCATATACTATCTTTCTATAGCGGTTGGAGAGTATGAAAAGGGCGTTTTTTATCCTGTGCCTACCTTTTCCATGTATGGCATATCCGCACAGGTTCTGGGTAGGGAGAAAATAGAAGTTAGTCTAAATAATGAGTTTGACATAGACTTGCAGAAAAGCCTTGAGCTAATAGGAGATAAGAAACCAGCCCTTGCCTACTTTGCCTATCCCAATAACCCCACTGGCAACTGCTTTAGCGAAGACAAGATTAAGACTATAAGAGACGAAGGAGTTTTTACTGTAGTTGATGAAGCATATTATCACTACTCTGGGAAAACCTTTCTCAAAGAGGCACTTGAGAGAGAGGATACGGTAGTGCTTAGGACTCTTTCAAAAATAGGAATGGCTGGGCTTAGAGTGGGTATTTTGATAGGCAAAGAGGAAGTGGTCAAAGAAATAAACAAGATAAGGCTTCCCTTTAATATAACCTATCCCTCTCAAGTTATAGCAGTTTTAATGCTGAGAGATTTTTATCATATCATAGAAGAAGCTATTCAGACAGTTATCTCAGAAAGACAAAGGGTCTACGAAGAGATGCTTAAGCTGGAAGGTATAAGGGTCTATCCCTCAGAGGCAAACTTTATCTTTTTTAAAAGCCTTTATCTTTCTGGAGATGAGCTTTACAAAAGGCTTTTGCAGAAGGGAGTGCTTGTTAGGAATTTTTCTTATATGGTAGCAAACTGTCTCAGGGTAAGCATAGGGGGAAGAGAGGAAAACGATGCCTTTCTACAAGCCCTGCATGAGGTTCTTACTACCTCTTGACAATTGAGAAATATTTGCATATAATAAGAGAAAACAGGTAAAGGAGGTGTGTCATGAAAAAGATTACGAGAGATGAAATCCTCAACATCTACGAATATGAAAAGGTTCGTCCTCAAAAAGTTCAAGAGGTCATACAGCTTAAAAAAAACAGAAGAGTTTTCATAGAGCCTTGGGTGCATCTTGTTTTTGAAAACAGGGAAACGGTCTGGTTCCAAATTCAAGAGATGATAAGAGCGGAGAGGATGGTAAGAGAGGAAGAAATTCAGCAGGAGATAGATGTTTACAATGATCTCATACCTGATAAAAATGAATTGTCCGTTACCATGTTTATAGAAATACCAGAAGCCAGCGAAAGGAAAAGGCTTCTTCCACAGCTTGTAGGCATACACGACCATCTATATTTTCACATAGGGAATAAACATACAATAAGAGCTATTGCGGACGAAAGAAGCAAAGAGGACTACGAATACGGAAAGGCAGCGGTGGTGCATTTTCTGAAGGTAAAGTTTACAGAGGACCAGGTAGAGGACTTCAAAAAAGAACCTGTGAAGGTTGAGATAAACCATCCCAACTATAGAGCCTTGACCTCTATGCCTGAGGAGGTAAAGCAGGAGCTCATAAAGGACCTCACTTCTGAGTAAAATATCTTTGATGATCTATGTTTACGCCAGCTACGGAGGTGCTTTCAAAAAGTTTGAAATTGACCAATTTGGAGACATAAAAAAAGAGTCCGTAGTCTGGCTTGATGTGGAAAAGCCAAGCGATGCAGAAATTGACTGGCTTAAAAGTGCCATAGGATTTCACATGCCCCCCAGGGAGGTCTTTGGAGACATTGAAATAAGCAGTAAATACAAGGAGGAAGGAGAAGCTATATATATGAACCTCTCCTTTGTAATACAACAAAAGGAAGACATAAGTGTTGAGCCTGTGCTTTTTTTCATAAAGGGAAGGTATATGGTAAGTATACGATACAGAGACATACCAAGTATGCTAATTTTCATAAAAAGAATGGAGCAAAACCCAATAAACTTTCAATTTCCAGAAGCCATATTCTCGCAGATAGTAAATATTGAAGTGGACAGGCTTGGTGATAGACTTGAAATATTGGGAAGACGCATAAGAAACCTCAGAAAAGAAGTCTTTGTGGAACAATCTGAGGAGATAATAAAGGAGATATCCTACTACGATGAGCTGAATATAACCATAAGGGAAACTATCAACGAAAAGCTGAGAATTCTAAGCCATTTTGTGAAAAGTCCGAAGATAAACGCTCAAACAAAGAGGGAGATAAAGATAGTGCTTGATGACTTACATACATTACTTGACTACACAAGTTTTTACATGGACAAGCTGGATAGCATACAAAACTCTTTACTGGGTCTTATATCCATAAAGCAAAACGAAGCGGTAAAGGTCTTTACGGTGCTTGCTACCATATTCCTGCCTGCAACGCTCATTGCAAGCATCTTCGGTATGAACTTTGAACACATGCCAGAGCTACATTGGAAGTATGGCTATCCTTATTCTTTGCTTCTTATGGTGGCTATAACTCTATCCCTCATATACTGGGTGAGAAAGAAGGGGTGGCTATGAAGCTGAGCTACAATAAGGAAGACTTGGTAATAGGCTTTTTTATAGTCCTTGCCATATCTTATCCCTTTATCACCGCACTTTTTATTTTCTTAGAGGATGTAAAAGGAAAAAGGCATGAAATGGAAGATTTGAGGGCTTTTTATAGCTTTTTATTCGGGCTTGAGGAGTGCAAAAGGGAAAGGGCGGAAGAACTTATAGACCTTGTATCTGAAAACCTTTTAAAGGATATAGGAGGTGTGGATGGGCTCCTTAGGACCTGCGAGTCATACAGAAAGGCATATCCGGGTGCAAGGGCTGAGGAAAGGGTCATCAAAGATGGGGAGGCTGTGGTGGTTTTAGTAAGTAAAGAAAAGGGATTGACCCAAAGACTGGTTTCTGTAAGGGTTTACTATGAAAAGGAAGTCGAGAGCATAAAGATAAAAAGGCTTGAATATGAGAAAGGGAGTTGACATAGGGGGTAGCTTTATAAAGGTCTACTGGGAGGATGGTAGGAAGGAAAAGCATTATATAAGGGACATATCCAAAGAGAGCAATCTTTTTCTAGAAAGAATAAGGGAGATAGTCTTTGAGGGATATCCGTCCTCTGTGGGAGTTGCAGTAGCTGGCTTTACCTCTCTGGAAGGTGTGGTTTATAAATCTCCTAACATACCAGCCCTTGATGGTGTAAACCTTAAGGATATTCTTAAGGGAATTAATGTAAAGGTGATTAACGATGTTTCCGCAGGAGCTTTTGGAGAGTGGTTTTATGACCACAGGGAAAGCAGGGTTTTGCTATTTGTTGCGGTGGGCACTGGGCTTGGTGCTGGACTTGTGGTGAATGGAAAGCCTTTTTTAGGAGCATGCGGAAGTGCTCTTGAACTGGGGCATCATACCATACTTCTTGGAGGAGAAAGGTGTAGTTGCGGGAGGTTAGGGTGCTGGGAGGCTTATTGCTCCTCTTATGGTCTTGAGGGGATATACAAAAACCTCTCGGGAGAGGATCTCAAGGACTATCAGATAATTCAAAGGGCAAAGGAGGGAGAAAGCCATGCCTTGGAAGCGGTGACAAGTTTCAGAAGGTTTCTTCTTGTAGGTCTTATGAACGCAGTTCACATACTGAACCCAGATAGGGTGGTGCTTGGTGGTGGTCTCATTGATGCCATGAAGGACCTACTTGGCAACCTTGAAGCAGACCTAAAAGCCCTCTGTGAAAGTCTACCTGCGGAGTGCTTCAGTCTCCATTTTTCTTCCTGTGCGGAGTATTGTATGGCACGTGGGGCTTTAGCTCTTGCCCTAATGGACGATATTTAACCCTATGGAGATTAGAAGGATAGAAGGTATTCTTCTCCAGCAGGCTATTGAGCAGTCAAAACCTTCTCAAGCACAGAAGGCTGGAGAAGAGTTCAGGATAAAAGTCCTGTCAAGTGTTCCAGATGTTTTTCTTGAGCTTTCCTCTGGAGGCAGTAGCACAATAAAGGCAGAAGTCTCCTCTTCTGAGGGCAATCTTTTAACTCTCCTTCTAAAGGATGGCTTTGAACTGAAAGCTGAAAACAGGTCTTCTCTTAGGTTTTTCCCCGGTGATATCCTTGAGCTTAAGATTGAAGAAGGAATCCCTCTCACCTTCAGGATAACAGGTCTATATAGGAAGGGCTATGAAGGAAACATCTTAAACCTCGTGCTTGAAGGAGAAGAAAAGTTTTACATATCTATCAATCCGGAGAAGTTCATGGAAGATTTGGATAATTCTGGAATCTTTTACGAGAGAAAGTTGGTTGAACTACTTCTTGGAAAGCTAAAGCCAGAGGAACTCATTAAAGATAAAAAAGCACAGCTTGTTCAGTCTATGCTTGTATATGCTGAGGAGCTTTCATCTTTGCTTAACATGGAGTATGAGCAAAGTGTTGATGGTATAAAAAAACTTCTTGAAGCTTTAAAACTAAAGGTTGAAGAGTTCAATAGGGTATCCTCTTCCCTCAAGACCTTGCTCTTTGAAAACCTTGACCATGAAGAATACATAAAGCTGGCAAAGTTTTTTGAATCTATGGGGGAAGTGAATCTCCTTAAGGCTATGGAGACAAAGGATACTCTTAACTTTTTGAGGTCTTTCTGGAATCTAACAGAGAAGGGTGTTCTTTCTGAATACAGAGAGGTCTTTGAAAAGCTCAAAGACTCCGAAGAACCTGTGGTAAGGGATTTTTTTAGGCTTGTGATAGAATCCTCAGAAAAAGACGCAAGAAATGTCTATAAAAGTTTTCAGGAATACATAGAGAGGGGTCGCAGTCTTTTGGAGTTTTATAATAGCAAAGGGGAGCGTATGGAAAGCTTCCTAAGCAGGCTGGAGTTTATAGAGCATCTGCAGTGGCTTTTAGCTAAACAGGGAGGAGCCTTTTACATACCCATATACTACCAAGGTGGTAAGGGTGGGCTTATGTTTAAAAGTGGACAGGAATATTCCGCAGTGTTTAGGCTTGATTACGGAGATAGTTTTATTGCTGGTCTTTTAAAGATGCCAAGGTCTAAAGAGCTTTTGGATGTTTTACTGTTTACAGATACGGAAAGCATGGCAGAAAAAATAAGAGCTGGGAAGGAGCTACTTCAGAGAATGCTTTTAGAAGAAAAAATAAAGCTCAGGAGCTTTTCCGTAAGCGTATCAACAAAAGAAGGTGCGGCAGACACCATAAGGTCAAACTACGGAGAGGGTTTTTTCTTGTTGGTGTAGCCATGGAAAGGAAAAAGGCAATAGCCATTAGATATGATCAAGGAAGGGATAAGGCTCCTGTGGTTGTAGCAAAGGGCGTGGGTGAGCTTGCGGAAAAGATAATAGAAACTGCAAGAAAACACGGCGTTCCTGTCCTTGAGGACAAAGCTCTAATATCTGCATTAATGAAGGTGGAGATATACGAAGAGATACCCCCAGAACTATACAGGGCTATCGCAAAGGTGCTTGTGTTTATAGGGGCTGTAAGAACTTCAAGCTAAGTTCATATATGCCTTGCGGGCAAGGGCTATTTGATACTTTAGAAGGCTTGAAAGGCTATGAACCTCTCCCGCAGTGCTTAGCAGTATGTAGTAATCGCTCTTTCTCTGGGCTTCCTCTAAGGAGCTAAGTATCAACCTTAATTTCTGCATTGGGTCTCCCTCCAATAAACCCTGCAGAAATATGGGGCAAGATTCCTCTATTGCAGGAAGTATAAACCCCATCCAGGACAGGGCTTCAAGTATGAGATTAACTGTGTAATCGTCCCTTAGTTCTTCTGGAGAGCTCAGTAGCTCACTTATCATGTCAAGAAGCTCAATGTTGTAGTAAAGAACATCGAAGGCGGTATTTACGCTCAGCCTTGCTTTCTGAGAACCTGAGATAAGTAGGAGATTTACCAGCTTCTCCTGAAGGGAAAGAAGCTCTTCAACCCTTTCTAATATGTCTCTCATAGTATGTATTTGGAAAGCTCCACATCCTTTACTATACCTTCCAGCTTCGCCCTTACAAACCTTGCGTCTATGATTATCCTCTGACCCGATAGCTCTGGTGCATTAAAGGATATGTCTTCAAGGAGCTTCTCCATTACCGTATGAAGCCTTCTTGCTCCTATGTTTTCCATGCGGTTGTTGGCTTCCTCCGCAATGCGTGCTATCTCCTCAAGGGCATCATCGGTAAACTCAAGCTCAACTCCTTCTGTTTTGAGAAGCTCCGTATATTGCACTGTTAGGGCATTTTTTGGTTCTTTGAGTATTCTTACAAAGTCCTCTCTTGTGAGAGGGCTTAACTCAACCCTTATGGGAAACCTTCCCTGAAGTTCTGGCATGAGGTCTGAGGGCTTAGATATGTGAAAAGCACCCGCTGCGATGAAAAGTATATGGTCCGTTCTTACTGGTCCATACTTGGTCTTTACCACTGTTCCTTCTACTATGGGAAGAAGGTCTCTTTGCACTCCTTCCCTTGACACTCCCGGACCAACACCCGGAGTTTTTACCGCAATCTTGTCTATCTCGTCTATAAAGATTATCCCAAAGTTCTCTGCCCTGCTTATGGCTTCTCTTGCTACCTCCTCTTGGTCTATGAGCCTTTCTGCTTCTTCTGATTCAAAAACCTGAAGGGCTTCTCTGACTTTGAGCCTTCTTCTTTTCCTACCACCGCCAAGACCACCCAGCATGTTCCTGAGCTGTTCTTCAAGCTCCTCAAGACCAGGCGGTCCAGCTATACCTATCACTGGCACAAATTTTTCTTGAACTTCAACCTCTATAACTCTGTCTTCTAACTCCCCCCTTCTTAGCTTTTCTCTCATTTCCTCTCTTTTGCCTGCATCCTGAGGGCTTCTTATACCAAAGCTCAGCTGTTGAGGGACGAGGTAGTCAAGAAGTCTCTCTTCCGCAAGCCTTTTTGCTCTTTCTCTCACCTCTTGCATTTTCTCCTGTTTTACCATCTGGTAGGAGACCTCCACCAGCTCCCTTACCATGGACTCCACATCCCTTCCCACATAACCTATCTCCGTATACTTTGTGGCTTCTACTTTGACAAAGGGAGCTTTTATAAGCTGGGCTATCCTGCGTGCTATTTCTGTCTTTCCCACTCCTGTGGGACCAATCATGAGGAGGTTCTTGGGTGCCACCTCGTCCCTTATGTGTTCTGGCAGTTTCTGTCTTCTCCATCTGTTTCTGAGGGCTATGGCAACTGCCCTTTTGGCACTTTCCTGCCCCACAATATACTTGTCCAGCTCCTCCACGATCCTCTTAGGTGTTAGCTCTTCAAGTAGGTCAGAAAGGTATTTCGTCATCGTCCGCCTTCTCCCACTCTAAGGTTTCTATTTCAACATTCTTAACAAGGTGATCAAGAAAGCTATCAAGGTCTTCTGGAAAGGCTTCAACCTTAAAGCTAAGGGGGAAAACCCTTTCCACCACCTCTATGGGGGGATTGCCTACACCGAGGGCTGGCTCAATAACCTTGGGTATGCGTCTTGAAGCCTCAAGACATGCCATCTTATATGCCTCAGAAAGTGCGGTTTCTATATCTGAGAACCTCGCCACCTCATCTCCATATTCATAGAGCACTATATCGTAGGCACTTTCCTTGAAGGCTTCCCAGTCATGCACTTGGACCACATATTCCCTACCCTCTAATTCCCTTGTCTCCACACAGCTTTTATCCTTGAGTTTAAAGGATATTATGTAAGCATCTACAAGGTATCTGTCCGCATAAACATCGGGGAAAAAATAAAATTCCATAGTCTTTATAATATAGCATTGGTGCGTGTATTTTCCAGCTCTGAAGAAGAAACCTTTAAGATTGGAGAATTGATAGGCAGAAATCTAAGAGGTGCGGAAGTGATCTGCCTTATTGGTCCCCTTGGTGCGGGGAAGACTACGCTAATAAGGGGCATAGCAAAAGGTATGGGTCTACTTCAAGGCTACCAAGTGCGCAGCCCTACCTTTACTTTAATAAACGAGTATCCCACAGAAAAGGGTTTGCTAATACATGCAGACCTGTACAGGGTCAAAGAGCTGGATCTCGAGGAGTTTGTGGGTAGGGGAGTTCTCGTGGTGGAGTGGGGAGAGGGCTTGCGGGTGTGCACCTGCACCATAAGGATAGAAATATGGCAAGAGGGTAGAGTTTTGGATTTCTCAGAATGTGAAGAACTTGCTACAGCCCTTTCATATGGCAAAGCCTGTTGAGATGTTTTAGCTCAAACCTTCCTGAGTTATACCTAAGATGGGTTATTCCCGTGTTGTCCATGTGTATGTTCCAGAGGTTCTCAAGCCCAAGCCCAAGGGCAAGGCATGTGATGGCATGAAGCGTTCCACCGTGTGCAACGATGAGAAGGTTTGTGTGCCTTTCTTGAAGTATATCCATTAGAAAGCTCTCAACCCTGTTTTTGAAACTTTCCATATCCTCTTGAGTAGGCAGTGGATTTTCAACAGGATTGGAAAGCCAAGCCCTAAGAAGCTCACCTTCCTCTTCCATAAGCGTCCAAAAGTGCCTGCCTTCGTATTCTCCAAAGGACATCTCCCTTATACGCTCATCCACTATAACCTCAAGACCAAGCACGTCCGCAACTGTGAGTGCGGTCTTATAGGCTCTTCTTTGAGGAGAGGAGTATATTATCTCTATGCCTTTATCTGAAAGCTCTTGAGCAACAAGCCTTGCCTGAACAAAGCCCAGGGGAGTTAGGTCGCTGTCCAGCCTCCCCTGAAATATACCCTTCTCGTTATACTCGCTCTGGGCATGGCGGAGAAGGTAGAGGTTCTTAATCAACCGCTTGACTTTTTTCCTCTTTTTTGGGTGGTGTTGGTCTTTCTACTATTTTATTACCTGCCAGCTTCTCTGCAAGAGAGTTAGCTACCTGCACTACTACATCTCTGGCAACCATATCAAGGGACATGTTCTTGCTCACGCTCCATCCTCCACCAGCTCCAAAACCACCACCCGCACCTGCACCAAAGAGCCCCCAGGAAGATTTTTCCGAGTTCGCATCGAAGGAGTTGGAGAAAGCTATCTCAAGGGTCTGAGGGTTCATAACGTTTACTTCAAGACCTATCCTTGCAATATCCTTTCTGACATTTATGGCTCCAATTATTGGAATAAGACCACCTCCAAGTGCTCCACCGCTTCTTTCAAGCTCTAGAGCTGTTATTGAACCAGATACCACGTAGTCAACCTTTGGTGGTTGAACTTTCTGACCAGTAGCTTCTAACAACCTTTTCATCTTTTCATACTGTTCAAGGTCCACTATTCTAAAACAATTGGTAGCCTTTAATGCGTTGGTGAGCATGGCGGTCATCCCCTTTCCAAAGCCTCTTACGCCACCCGTTCCAGACAACACTTCATAGATATAAGCTATATGAGGTGTCCCTGGATTTGGTTGTTGGCAGGCGTTTGCTTTGCAGTCAAGCTCCATAACCATTATGGAGTATGTAGGTTCTGAGCATTTCACAACAGGTATTTGTCTTTCAGTGGTCTTTGTATCCCCACTCTGGGCAAAAGCTATAGATAAGCTGAATCCAAGCATAAAAAGCCCCCTTTTCATCTTAAACCTCCTTCTAAGGCTTTACTATTATAATAACACAACTTAAAGTCTTATTCTGACAACCTTGCCGATCTCTGTAAAGCCTTCCACCTCCAACTGCAGGTAGTTTTCTGTTAAAAGTTTACCCATTTCTACCACAGTAGCTCTTAGCTCCTTTCCGAGGCTTTCTTTATAAAAACCCTCTCTCTTTCTTTTGTCCAACTCCTTGAGCTTGCTAACCCTTTCATCCTTTGCCCTGGGAGACACTTTCCCCTCCATTTTACTCGCTTTGGTAAAGGGTCTATCTGAGTAGGGAAAAACATGCATGTAAGCTATGGGTAGCTCCTCTAAAAGTCCGTAGGTCTGCTCAAAGTCCTCTTCTGTTTCTGTAGGAAAGCCCACTATAATGTCTGTGCCTATGGCGGATATGGGTCTTTTGCTTATTATCTTATCCACAATCCTTACATAATCGCTCACCGTGTATTCTCTCTCCATAAGCTTTAAGATTCTGTCAGACCCGCTTTGAAGTGAAATATGAAAGTGAGGTGCTATCTTTTCCTCTGAAGTTATAAGCTCCAAAAGCTCTCCTCCTATTTCGGAGGGGTGCATGGAAGACAGCCTTATAAGTTCAATGCCCTTAATTTCTATAAGTCCTCTGAGAAGCTCATAAAGACTTGTTCCCATGTCCCAGCCATACTGAGTTAGCTGTGTGCCTGTTAGGACAACTTCTTGAAAGCCTTTCTGTGCCAAGAGTTTTACCTCTTTTATAACCTTCTCAGGTGGGACACTTCTGACCTTTCCTCTCGCATAGGGTATTACACAAAAAGTGCAAAAGCGATTACACCCCTCTTGGACCTTTATGAAGGGTCTTGCCTTTTCAAAAAAGGTTATAAGGTCAAAGCTCTCAAGTCTTGACTGACGAAAGATGTTATCTACAAAGATATTTTCTCCCTTATCCTGCAAAAACTCCTCAACCAGCTCAACTATCCTGTGCTTGTGAGAGTTTCCCACTACCATATCCACATCCTGCATGCTTGATAGTGCCTGTGGATTTATCTGTGCGTAGCACCCTGTGGCTACCACTAAGGCTTTTGGATTTTTTCTCTTTGCTCTATGTATTGCTTGACGAGAGGACCTATCCGCCTCTGAGGTAACGGTGCATGTGTTTATTATGTAAATGTCCGCTTGTTCTTGGTAGTTTACAACCTCGTAGCCTTTTGACTTAAAGTAGTTTGCCATAAGCTCTGTATCAAAGGCGTTACTCCTGCACCCGAGGGTTATAAGAGAAACTTTCATAGGTTTTAAATTTAAACCTTGACAAGAGGAAAAAAGTAAGTATATATATACTATCATATGAAGGAGGTTTTGCATGTTTACCATAACCGAGTATCTGACAGAAGAACACAGAGAGTGTGATGACCTGTATGCAAGAGTGGAGGAGCTTGTGAACTCTGGAAGTTGGGAAGAGGCGAGAAAGGCTTTTGAAGCTTTCAAAGGCGAGACTCTCAGACATTTTCAGAAAGAAGAGGAGGTGCTTTTTCCTGAGTTTGAGGGAAGGACAGGGATAGTCATAGGTCCTACGCAGGTTATGAGGATGGAACATGCTCAAGCGAGAGAGCTTATACAGAGGATAGAACAGGCTCTTGAAAAAAGGGACAGGAAGACTTTTCTCTCCACTGGAGAAACCTTTATGATACTTATACAACAGCACAATATGAAAGAAGAGCAGATACTCTATCCCATGTGTGACCAGCACCTTGATGCACCAGAGGTTGTACAAAAGATGGAAACACTATGAGTTTTCCCAAGGGGTTATCCCTATCTCAAGCTCCACCCTTCATTGTTGTGTCAGGCTTTTTTATAACAGCTTGTCTTTTGTGGTTTTTGGGTTCCTTGCTTGAAATCTATGCCCTCTTAACAAACAGATTAAGCATACCTTTACTTACGCATATAACTACAGTTGGCTTTGCCCTTTTTACCATGTTTGGAGCCCTTTTCAGATGCTTCCTGTCGTTGCAGGTGCTGTAATACAAAAGCCCAAACAAAAGGCTTTTATCTCTTGGATTCTTTTATTGACGGGCTATCTATTGCTGTTATTTGGTTTTTATTTAAGTAGCTT
>Ga0209823_100002_pt1 | contig 29227 bp, 21 predicted proteins | sample GXS201metaG_FD_185475 | JGI IMG/M metagenome (GOLD analysis project Ga0209823, IMG submission 185475) | Hot spring microbial communities from Gongxiaoshe hot spring, China to study Microbial Dark Matter (Phase II) - GXS 20120812B (SPAdes)... ...
TTTATGAAGCCTATTATATGTTTTTCAATGGAGAATGGCTGAAAGCACTGTTATATCTTTTAATCAGCAACGGATTAGGTTTGCTCTTTGTGGCTATTGGATATGGACTTGGTAAAATGTTATAGACATGCAATGTGAAACCGCCCTTTTGGTTAGGGTTTTCTTTGGTGAAGATGCTAAATACCAGGGGAAACCACTTTATAGGTATGTGGTAGAGTTTTGTAGAAAGAAGGGTATTGCGGGTGCTACGGTCTTTAGGGGCATACTTGGCTATGGAAAATCTTCTGTAATACACAAAGCGGGTATTTTTAGCCTATCTTCTGACCTTCCAATAGTAGTGGAGATAGTGGATTGTGAGGAAAAAATTCAAGAGATTTTGCCTGAGCTTTCAAAACTTGTGAAGGATGGCATAATAACCCTTGAAAAAGTAAAGGTTATAAAGCCTGCGTAGGGGAAATTTGCTTTAGAATAGTTTCCTAATGGCTGACATTCTCATAGTTGGAAGACCTAACGTAGGAAAGTCTACTCTCTTTAACAGGCTTGTAAAGAGGCGCAAGAGTATAGTCCACGACATGCCGGGCGTCACGAGGGATATAGTGGAGGGAACTGCCCAGTGGCAGGGCAGAAGTTTTACAGTGGCGGATACGGGCGGACTTCTTGAGAAGGGTGATGAGATAACAGAAGGCATCAAGAGACAGGTTCAGAGGGTTTTGGATAAAGCAAAGGCAATAATATTTGTGGTGGACGGAAGAGAAGGGCTGACCGCCGCAGACCAATATATCGCCGAGCTACTATATCCTTATAAGGAAAAAGTGTTCTTGGTGGTGAACAAGATTGACCACAGCGGGCTTGAAGACAGGGTTTACGAGTTTTATTCCCTTGGCTTTGAAAGGGTCTTTCCTATCTCCGCCCAACACGGGAAGGGCGTAGGTGAGCTACTTGATAGTCTATTGCGGGTGCTTCCAGAGGCTGAAGAAAGGGCTGTAGAAGGCATACGCATAGCCCTTGTGGGAAGACCCAACGTAGGAAAGTCCTCCCTGCTAAATTCCATACTCAGAGAAGAGAGGGTTATAGTCTCTCCTATTCCCGGCACCACCAGGGATGCGGTTGAAGTGCCCTTCTCCTTTGATGGAAAGGATTTTGTCCTGATAGATACGGCTGGTATAAGGAGGAGGAGCAGGGTTGAGTATGGTGTGGAGTTCTTCTCCGTGGGCAGGTCCATAAGGGCAATAGAGCTTTCGGATATATCTTGCCTCGTCCTTGACCTATCAGAGGGTATAACAGACCAAGACAAGAAAATTGGAGGGCTGATAGAGAGAAGGCATAGGGGGTGTGTAATCGTAGGCAACAAGATGGACCTTGTAAAAGCAAGCAAGAGGGAAATTGAAACCTACATAAGAAAAGAGCTTTACTTTCTTGACTTTGCACCCATAGTGTTAACCTCAGCTGTCAGGGGTGAGGGCATTAATGAGCTTTTAAGAGCTTGTGAGGAGGTGTGGAAAGACTATAACCTGCAGCACAAAACTTCCTTCGTAAACAGGGCTGTGGAAAAGGTGCTAAGAGAGAAGCACCCGCCCTCTCAGAAGGGCAAAGATGTAAAGGTATACTATGCCTTCCAAGAAGGCACAAGACCGCCCACGGTGGTGGTCTTTACCAACAACCCAGAGCTCTGGAGGAAGGATTATCTTAGGTTTTTTGAAAGGAGGCTTAGGGAGTATCTTGGGATAAGGAAGGCACCTTTAAGGCTCATTTTGAAAGGCAGGGAGGAGAAGGAATAAACTGCTATAAAATAGAGGACTATGATAGAAAGCCTATTTAAAAACCTTTGTCCCAACTGCGGAGGAGATATAAGCTCAGAAAGGCTTGGGCTGGGGCTTCCCTGTGAGAGGTGCATGCAGGAGGTGGGAGACTACTGCAGGGGTCTCCTAAGAGAGGGAGAACTTACGAAGCTCTGCCATGTGGAGGCTCAGCTGAGGTTGTGGGAGGAGCATTTTGAAAGCTATGTCAGGTCAAAGCCTTGGAGCCTCCAGCTCAGCTGGGCGAAGAGGGTTTTTCTTGGAAACTCCTTTGGACTTTTGGCACCCACGGGCGTTGGCAAAACCTCTTTTGGTCTTTCCATGGCAAGCTATCTGGCAAAGAGGGGTAAAAGGTCTTACATAATACTCCCTACGCGCCTCCTTGTAGATCAAACAGTTCAGAGGCTCTTCAACTTTGGGCTTGAGGAGAGGGAGATACTCTACTTTTCAGAGGACAACCAAAAGCAAAAGGACATAAAGAAGGCAAGGCTTCAGGAGGGGGACTTTAAGGTGCTTGCCACAACCTCCATGTTTCTGTATAAAAATCAGGAGACCATACCGAGGAATTTTGACTTTGTGTTTGTGGACGATGTGGACGCCTTTCTGAAGACCGCAAGAAACATAGACAAGCTCCTGCTTCTACTTGGCTTTTCTCAGGAAGACATAGAGCTTGCCATGAGGCTCATAAGGCTGAAGGAGCGAAGAGGTAAAGATGAGGAGGACTGGGAGGGTATAAAGGAGCTTTCGCAAAGGGTAAGAGAGCTTTCAGAAAAGAGGAAGGGAGTGCTTGTGGTATCTTCTGCCACTTCCAACCCACGCTCAAGCAGGATAAAGCTCTTTAGAGAACTGCTTGGCTTTGAGGTGGGAACACCCACCTTTTACCTTAGGAATGTGGTTGACCTGCATGAAGATATTGACACAAGACCCATAGAAGAGTGGGTGAGGCTTTTGGGGAAAGGTGGCTTGCTCTTTATTCCTTCGGACAAGAAAAAGGAGTATGTAGATGAGGTGATAGAAAGCCTACAAGATAAGGGAATAAGGGCGGTCTCTTACGAGAGCGTGGACGAGAGGGTTCTAAGGGAATACGAAGAGGGTAAGATAGACCTGCTTGTGGGCATAGCCTCCTATAGAAACCCCCTTGCGAGGGGCATAGACCTGCCTCATGTGATAAGGTATGCCCTATTTTATGGGGTTCCTAAGATAGTGATATCTCTGAGGTTTGAGCAAAACCTTTCCCATCTTCTTTGGGCTCTTATGTCCATAAGAAGCCTTGTGGCTAAAAACATGCCCGATAGGCTAAGGAATATAGACCGCTGGCTTGAAAGCCTAAGAAGATACCAATATCTCAGTGAGGACTTCCTCAGGGATAAGCCTGAGCTGGTAGAAAGGATAAACGGGCTAAGGGCAGAGGTGGGGAGATTCCTTGCGGAAGAAGAAGTCCTTAGGCTGATGCAAACCTCGGAGGAGATAACCCTGAGAAAAACAGAAGATGGCTACCAGATGGTGGTCTCTGATGCCACAGGATACCTACAGGCGAGCGGAAGGGTTTCTCGTATGTTTGCTGGGGGTATAAGCAGGGGTGTAAGCCTTGTGCTTGTGGATGACAAGAAAGCCTTTAGGCATCTGATAAAGAAGATAAAGTGGTTCAATGAGGATATAAGGTTTGAAAGCGTCAAGGATATTGACCTCAAGGAGCTACTGGAAGAGGTGGACAGAGACAGGGAAAAGATAAGAAGGTTCTTGTCCGGCGAGGAAAAGCCAGAGAGCAGGGAGCTACTAAAACCTGTGCTTGTGGTGGTGGAGTCTCCCAACAAGGCAAGGACCATAGCGGGTTTCTTTGGCAAGGCGGTAAGGAGAAGAGTTGGAGAGCATGAGCTATTGGAGACCTCTACAGAGGACAGATACATAATGATAACCGCAAGCCTTGGACATGTGCTTGACCTCAATAAGGAGGAGGGCTTTCATGGAGTTTACATGAACGGCAAGCCCGTGCCTGTCTATGAAACCATAGAGGGAAAGGAAAGGATACTTCAAAGCCTTAAGCGTATGGCTATAGAAGCCCAGGAGATACTCATAGCCACAGACCCAGATACGGAGGGTGAGAAGATAGGCTGGGACGTGGCGCAGGTGCTTAGGGCACACAACCCTAACATAAAAAGGATGGAGTTCCACGAGGTTACCAAAAAGGCTATAAAGAAAGCTCTCAAGGAAACTAGAGACTTTAACCTCAATTTGGTGAAGGCTCAAGTTCTACGAAGGGTTGCTGACAGATGGGTGGGCTTTGAGTTTTCAAAGCTCCTACAGAGTGCCTTTGGAAAGCAGTGGCTATCGGCTGGGAGGGTTCAGACGCCAGTTCTGGGCTGGATAATACAGAGGGAGAGGGAATACAGGCAGAAGGTCTACAAGGTCGTGGTTCCCGTGGATGAGGGAGGAAAGCTAAGGGTGGATTGGAGTTTTGAAAACAAGGAAGAGGCAGAGACCTTTTATTCCATGCTTTCGCAGATAAGGGTTGAGCTAATAGAAGAGAAGCAAGAATTGAAAAATCCACCACCGCCCTTTAGCACCGATACCATGCTCAAGTCCGCCAGCGATGTCTATAGGTGGTCTCTTCCAAAGACCATGGAGCTTGCCCAGACCCTCTTTGAGCTGGGATACATTACCTACCACAGGACCGACTCCACAAGGGTGTCTGACTACGGTATAGGCTTGGCTAAGGAGTATATAAGTGAAGAATTTGGAGAGGAATACTTCCATGCGAGGGTATGGGGAGAGGGTGGAGCTCACGAGTGTATAAGACCTACAAAGGGCATAGACCCAGAGGAGCTAAGAGCTCTATTTCTAAGCGGTCAAGCGGAAGGTCTATCCAAAGAACACATACTGCTTTACGAGCTTATCTTTAGGCAGTTTATGGCAAGCCAGATGAAACCAGTAAAGTTGAGAGTGTATAAGCTCCACATCCTTGCAGATGGAAGGGAAAAGGAAATTGAAGTGCCTGTTGAAGTGCTTGAAGATGGCTGGAACAGGTTAATACCCTTAGAGGTTTACAAACCCATATTAGGCTCTGTGGATGTCTCTGAAAGGAAAAAGCTCCTTTCACAGCCGAAGGCATACCTATACACCCACGGAGAGCTTGTGCAGGAGATGAAGAGGAGAGGCATAGGAAGACCCTCCACCTACGCCAGCATAGTAGAAAAGCTTATAGAGAGGGGCTATGTGATAGAAAACAAGGGCTTTCTCATTCCTACCAAACTCGGAAAAGAAGTATACAGCTACCTGCAGAGCAGGGAGGAAGTGCACGAGTTTCTTAAGGAGGAGTTTACCAGAAGGCTTGAAGAGCTTATGGACAAGGTGGAGGAGGGCAAAGAGGACTATGCGGACATACTTAAAGACCTCTACAGGAGTATAATAGAATTGGATAAAAAGCTGGAGGTAGTTTGATGGTTTTGCATCCTCTCTTTGCGTATCCAACGGTATTATTAGCTCTTGGTGTGTTTGCCCTCTACATAGTTAGTTTGCTAAAGTTAAGAGGTATGATGAAGTATGCACTCTACTTGAACGTAGTCCTTATAGTCTTTGCCCTACTGTCGGTGGTATTTGGCTTTCGTGTTTCTTCTATTGATTGGGTGCAGTCAAAAACGCCTTTTATATGGGCATTCCCTCACAAGTGGAACGGTATATTTCTGTTGGTCTTTTCTGTACTAAACTTTGTGGTCTTTTGGTTTAAGGGGGAAACTGCCGGCAAGAAGTTAGCTGTGCTTCCTGTGTTGGGATTATTGCTTACCCTTTTCCAGTTTTTCACAGGGTGGATGCTTAGGTTGGTATTTTTCTCATAAGGCATATTGAAAGGTAAGAAAATAAGCATAGCTTTATAGTTATGTTAGAAAGGTATGAGCTTTTAAGGGAATACGGCGGTCCTATAGACCTAAAGAAGTATGACTATACAGAGCTTGAAAAGCTTGCGGAAGAGGTAAGAGACTACCTTATAGAGGTTACCGCAAAAAATGGAGGTCATGTAGCACCAGGGCTTGGTGCTGTAGAGTTAACCATAGCACTTTTAAGGGTCTTTGAACCACCCAAGGATGTTATAGTCTGGGACATAGGACATCAGGCATATCCTTGGAAGATACTCACAGATAGAAAGGAGCTATTCCCAACCCTTAGGCAATACGGAGGCATTTCTGGTTTTCTAAGAAGGGAAGAAAGTCCCTTTGATGCCTTTGGTGCAGGGCATAGCTCCACTTCCATATCTGCAGCCTTGGGCTTTAGGAAAGCCTTTGACCTCTTGGGTGAGAAGGACCGTTATGTGGTTGCGGTGATTGGCGACGGTGCAATGACCGCAGGCATGGCTTTTGAAGCACTAAACAACGCAGGACACCTAAGACCCAACAAGTTCATAGTTATCCTCAACGACAACGAAATGTCCATCTCTCCCAACGTAGGTGCCATATCCACATACCTTAGCAAAATACTGAGCGGGCACTTCGTGCAGGAGACAAGGCAGAAGGTAAAGCATCTCCTTGAGCATTTGGGAAGTCCTGCACTTAGGGTCATGAAGCTCACAGAGGAGTTTCTAAAGGGTCTTTTGTCTCCTGGGGTTCTTTTTGAAGAGCTTGGCTTTAACTACATAGGTCCAGTAAACGGACATGACCTACCTGCCCTTGAGAAAACCCTTGAAAACATAAAGCATATAGAAGGTCCCGTCCTACTGCATGTGTATACCAAAAAGGGCAAAGGCTACAAGCCTGCAGAAAACGACCCAGTTACATGGCACGGCGTTGCACCCTACAAAAGAGAGTCTGGGGAGTTTATCAAAAAACCCTCACCACCCACTTGGACTTCCGTCTTTGGCAAAGCCATAGTGGAGCTCGCAGAACAAGACCCGAACATAGTGGTGATAACACCTGCCATGAGGGAAGGTTCTGGTCTTGTGGAGTTTAGCCAGAGGTTTCCTGAGAGGTTCTTTGATGTGGGTATTGCGGAGCAACATGCTTGCACCTTTGCGGGTGGTCTTGCGGCAGGAGGTCTCAAGCCTGTAGCCTGCTACTATTCTACCTTTCTCCAAAGGGCATACGACCAAGTTATACACGACATAGCACTTCAAAACTTGCATGTGGTCTTTGCCATAGACAGGGGTGGTCTTGTGGGCGATGACGGACCAACCCACCACGGAGTTTTTGACCTTTCTTATCTTAGGTGCATTCCCAACATGGTAGTGTCCGCACCAAAGGATGAACAAGAGCTAAGAGACCTTCTATACACCGCCCTGCACCACAACGGACCCTTTGCCATAAGGTATCCAAGAGGTCCAGCCTACGGCGTGCCTACGGAGGGCTTTAGGCTTATAAGGGTAGGAAGTTGGGAACTTCTAAAAGAGGGCAAGGATGGCGTAATCTTAGGAGTGGGATATACGGTCTATCAAGCTCTTAAGGCTTCTGAAGAGCTTCTAAAAGAGGGTCTTGACTTTGCGGTAGTAAACGCAAGGTTTGTAAAGCCTATGGACACAGAGCTTTTGGAGGAGCTTTCTTCTAAGTATGAGCTATTCGTGACGGTGGAGGACAATGTGCTCATGGGTGGCTTTGGCTCTGGGGTGCTTGAATGGCTGGCAAAGAGGGGCTACAGCAAAAGGGTTCTCACCCTGGGCATTCCCGACAGGTTCATAGAGCATGGAAACCAAAACCTACTGAGAAACCTTGTAGGCATAGATGCAGAGAGTATAGGGAATAGGGTGTTAGAGTTTGTAAGGGGTGGAGTGGTCATCTAAAAGAACATTCTTGAAAGTGTTGTTTTATGCTATTTACCATGCTGGAAAATTCCTCATTGGAGTATGTGGTCCTTTTGGAAAAGGAAGGGTCAAGGGTTTTGCCAGGTATGAACTTCTGCAGGTAATACCTCTTTGAACCTTTCAAAAGCTCTGCTATTTTCAGTATATCTTCCCAGTTGAGTTGTCCTTTCACAACAGTGGTTCTGAATTCGTGGTCTATTCCAGAAGTCTTTATGATCTCTATACTTTCAGCTATCTTGCTCACATCAACCTTGACATCACAAACCTCTTCATACTTCTCAAGAGGTGCCTTCACATCCATAGCTACATAATCTAAAAGCCCTCTTTCCAACAACCTTCTCAGAATATGTGGCAGGCTTCCGTTGGTATCCAGCTTCACCGCATATCCCATTTCCTTGACCCTTTCTACGAACCCATCAAGCCCCTTCTGAATTGTTGGCTCACCACCAGTTATGACCACGCCTTCTAAAAGCCCCCTTCTCTCCTCAAGGAAGGAAAACACCTCTTCGATGGGAATGGTAGGACCAAACCTTTCAGGCAAAACAAGCTCCACATTGTAGCAGTATCTACATCTAAAATTACAGCCTTGCGTAAAGACTATACAGGCAGGCTTTCCAGGGAAGTCTATAAGTGTAAACTTCTGAAAACCACCAACTCTAAAAAGACAAAGAGGGGGATTTGAAGCCAAAGATACGCCCGCTACATCTTTCATCCTATAAGCTCCTTCCTAAATGTCTTTCTTAGCCTGAACTCCTCCCTTTTACCCTCGTTCCATTGATGGACGGGTCTCAGGTAGCCCACAACCCTTGAATAAACCTCTGTTTTTGAACCACAGTATGGACAGCTTTGGTATTCCCCAGAAAGGTAGCCATGATTCGGACAGACGCTAAAGGTTGGTGTTATGGTAAAGTAGGGTATTCTATACCTTTCACATACCTTTCTTACAAAGTTTTTTAGAGCTTCTGTGTCCTCTATCCTCTCTCCTACAAAGAAATGTATTACAGTTCCCCCTGTGTATCTTATCTGAAGCTCCTCCTGATGTTCAAGCACAAGGAATGGGTCATCTGTATAGTCAACGGGCAGCTGCGTGGAGTTTGTGTAGAAGGGTTCTGCTCCCTTTCTATAATTATCCTCGTTTGCTACCAATATATCTGGGAAAAATCTTTTATCAAGTTTGGCAAGTCTGTAGGCGGTAGATTCCGCAGGAGTAGCCTCAAGGTTGTAGTTGTTGCCCGTCTTCTTCTGAAACTCAAGAAGCTTATCTCTCATAAAATCAAGGACCCTTATGGCAAAATCCCTACCCTCTGGCTCCGCTATTGAAACACCAAAAAGGTTAAGGCATGCTTCGTTCATACCAACAAGCCCTATGGTAGAGAAATGATTTTTCCAGTATTGACCAAACCTTGACTTTATATCCCCCAGATAAAACCTTGAGTAGGGGTATAGCCCTTTCTCTGTTAGTTCTTCAAGCACTTCTCTCTTTATCTCAAGGCTTTCCATGGCAAGGTCCATAAGCTCAGAAAGCCTTTGAAAAAATTCCTCTTCGGACTTTGACAAGTAGCCTAATCTGGGCATGTTTATAGTGACCACACCTATGGAACCCGTGAGAGGGTTTGCTCCAAAAAAGCTACCGCCTTTTCTCTCAAGCCTACTGAGGTCAAGCCTTAGTCTACAGCACATGCTTCTTATATCTTCAGGCTTCATCTCAGAGTTAACAAAGTTTGCAAAGTAAGGAATACCGTACTTTGCAGTCATCTTCCAGAGTCCGTCATATTTTACGTCATCCCACTCAAAATCACGGGTTATGTTATAGGTAGGTATGGGGAAGGTAAAGACTCTACCTTTGGCATCTCCCTCAACCATAACCTCAAAGAAGGCTCTGTTCAACATATCTATCTCCTCCTGAAACTCCCCGTAGACCGCATCCTTTAATTCACCCCCTATAAGAACAGCTTGGTCCTTATATATGGGAGAAACCTTGAGATCAAAGGTAAGGTTGGTAAAGGGAGCTTGAAAGCCTGTCCTTGTGGGAATGTTTAGATTGTAAACAAACTCCTGAATTGCCTGCTTTACCTGTTCGTAACTGAGCCTATCATACCTTATGAAAGGGGCGAGCAGAGTATCAAAGTTGGAAAAGGCCTGAGCACCCGCAGATTCCCCCTGAAGCGTATAAAGAAAGTTTACCACCTGACCGAGAGCTGAGGTGAAGTGCTTGGGAGGTCTGCTTTCTATCTTGCCAGGAACACCCCTAAAGCCATTAAGCAAAAGGTCCCAGAGGTCCCATCCAACACAGTATACGCTGAGAACTTGAAGGTCATGGATGTGGAAATCACCTCTTAGATGTGCTTCCTTTATCTTCCTTGGATAAATCCTTTCAAGCCAATAGGTTCTGCTAACTTGAGAAGTTATGTAGAAATTTAGTCCCTGAAGGGAATAGGTCATGTTGCTGTTTTCTCTAACTTCCCAGTCCTCAAGGTTTATATACCTTTCTACGAGGTTTACTCTTTCCCTCTCAACTACCCATTTTTCATAAGCCTCAAGTAGACCCCTTTCCTGCAGAAACTTTAAAAGAGCTTCCTTTGAGTTCTCAAGACCTTTCTCAGATAAAAAGATCTCAAAGTCCCGTTTGATTCCAAATGACTCTATAAAGTCCTCTATGCCATACGCCATTAGCTTTTAATATATGCTCCTAAAACAGAAGTAGATAGAGCAAAAAGGCAAAAGCTACACACAAGGCACAGGCTATAAGGAATCTTACGAGCTTCCCAATCTAAGCACCTCCATCACCGCAGTGTTTTTCTCATAAAGCCTTGTGAGGTTTTCGCTCCTTCTTGTTATCCATCCACTTCTATACAGATGCAGTTCTCTCTTGAAGTCTTTTGGCTCGCCTTTTAGGACCACTGGCTCCTTTTCTCCTTGAGGTAGATACTCAAGCAAACTCCTTAAAAGCTCTGTGTGGTTGAAGGCTTTTGGCAGGAACTTGAGTGTCTTTTTCTCTCCCATTAAAGTGGTAAGAGTGCCATCTATCTCACCCATTAAGCTCATGGGTATTTTTATTTGAGCGTATTGAGCAAGACCGTCCTCAAAGGGAGAAAAGACTACAAGATGCTCAAGACCTTCAAATACTTTCTCAAGCTCCTCCATTTTCATATAGTCCGTTAGGTCTTCGCCAAAGATGACAAGGTTCTTTACCCTTTGGAGAGCTTCATGAAGGTCCGAAAGCCAGCTCAATGGTATGTGTTTCAAGAATCCAAGAAAGTTCCCATCGTATAAAAGCATAAGCCTAAAGCCCTTTTCTTTGCAAAGGTCTTTGAGATACGCACCCCATTCTCTTGCCTCTTGTGGTTTCATGCCTATGGCATTGAAAACTATCACGCCCTTACCTTCAAGGTTTTGCAGGTCTTCCTTTTGAATTTCAATGGGGTTCAGCTTTTGGTCTCTTGTGCCTTTGCCTATACGGTATACCTTGCCTTTGGTGTAATAGGATAGCACTGGTGAGGTTGAGGTTATGTCTTCTCCTATGAAAACATAAAAGTCCGCCTTCTTTATATCTTCTATGCCTATTGGCTGGTATTCTCCATAGCTTTCAAGGAAGGCTTTTAGGTCAAGACTTAGGGTTGAGCTTACCATTACGCCAGTGCTTTTTACTATCTGAGCTATTAAGTCATAGTCTTCGTTTGTCATATAAGGGGATAGGACAAGTAAGGTCTCTTCATACTTTCCCTTAAGCAACATGGAGAGGAGGTTGGCTATGTTGCCACTGGTTTCGTCCCTGCCATACATTTTGGGAGATCTGAGCCTCTCGTGGTTTAGCACATCGTAGCCAAAGAAAGCCTTGGCACATATATTTAGCTCGTCAGTGGGCTTTGTTCTATACACCTTTTCCTTTGACCTCCAGTCTCCAACGCCATACTCTATCTGTATCTCACAGCCTACAGGACACAAATCGCATGTGGTTTTTTCCTTTTTCAAGAGCCAGCTTCTTGTCCAATACTTGAAGGGTTTGGAGATGATAGCACCCACTGGACAAACATACACACAAAGACCACACATCTCACAGGAAGAGGTATCCATAGGTCTAACAGTGGGTGCTATGTTTGCTTGAAAGCCTCTCTCTTCCACATATAGGGCGTGAGCTCCTACCACTTCGTCGCAAACCCTTGTGCATCTATAACATACCACGCACCTATTGGAGTAATACTCTAAAAAGTCGCTTTCCCAGTCAAGCTGATGTCTCTCCTTTTCAAGGGCGGAGACTGGCACGATTTGTTTCTGGGGTCCAAAGAGAGCTCCATAGTTCTGCAGGTCGCACTCTCCTGCCTTGTCGCATATGGGACAGTCAAGGGGATGTCTTGTCATAAAGGCTTGAAGAAGGTATTTCTGGTTTTCTTTTACCAAAGGATGCTGGACGGATATGGACATACCCTCCTCTGGGTAGACATTGCATGAGGTCATGAGCCTTCCAGTCTTTTCGTTGTAGACTATGCACATTCTACAGGCACCGATTATCCTCAGGCGAGGATGGTAGCAAAAGTATGGGATGCTTATACCAAGGTCAAGCAGGCTTTGAAGCAAGGGCTTTTTCTTGTCTACCTCATACTCCACACCATCTACAAATATCCTTACCTTTTCCATAGCACACTCCTTAGATTTTCAATTTTACTGGAGTTCCTCTTTTCATGAGCTTTTCAATGCCCTCCACCGCCTCATCAAAACTCGCCACTATTCCTCCAAAGCCCTTGGCAAACCTTTCTGCATCTTCCTTGCTTGCAAAGGCTATAGCAGAGGGGGAACAACATGGCATGGCGGAAGAGCCTATTACATACCATGCGGAAAAACAGCTTAAAGGTCTGCAGTTTATAAAGTCCCAAGTCATACAAGACTCAATGTCCTCTTCCTTTAGGCTTTTGTATAGCAAAAGCCCACAGTGAGCACAACAAGCCCTTACAAACTTACCTCTCTTCATTCTGTATGTAAACTCAAGCCTCTTTTCTATAGGTTTTGTGCAATAGGCACAGGAGGGAACTGTTTCTTCTATGACCTCTCCTGCTTCCTCTCTTAGGAGCAGTTCTCCGTGTTTTCTTACAATCCTGCCCTCCTTCTCAAGCTCCCTTACATCCCTGTAGATGGTCATAAGGGATACACCAAAGTGCTGGGCAAGAGCCTTTACGCTTCTGTATCCCTGTGGTATAAGCTCTATTATTTCTTCTTTTCTGTCCATGTTAAAATTATATTCCTGAAATGCCAAAACATCTAATATCTGTGAGGGACCTCAGCAAAGAGGATATAGACCTTTTGAGGCATCTTTCAAACAGGTTCAGGGACGGAGAAAGAGAAACTCTTGAAGGTGATGTTGCTTTGCTTTTTCTTGAAAGCTCTACAAGGACTCGCTTATCCTTTGAGAAGGCTTGTAGGCTTTTGGGGCTCAGAACCTATTACGCAGGCAGGGGAGAAAGCTCAATAGAAAAAGGAGAAAGTCTAAGAGATACCATAAAAACTCTTCAAGCTCTTGGCTTTAGAGCCTTGGTGCTTAGAGTTCCCTTTGTTCTCTTTCCTTACGAAAGCTACAAGGGGGAGGAAATAAGCCTTATAAACGCAGGTGATGGGACGCATCAGCATCCTACACAAGGGCTAATTGACCTCTTTACCGCCATAGAGGTTTTTGGTTCTTTGGAAAACCTAAAGGTGTTATACATCGGAGACATACTCCACAGCAGAGTTTTCCGCTCTGGTGCATACCTTTTTGGTCTTTACGGTGCTAAGGTTGGAGTTTGTGGACCCAAAACTCTTATTCCTTCAGACCTTTCTCCCTTTGGAGTGGAGCAGGTTTTTGATAGTGTGGACGAGGCTATTGAGTGGGCGGACTTATGCATATGGCTAAGACTACAAGAAGAAAGGTTTACAGAAAGCTACATTCCAAGTAAAGAAAGCTACTTTCTCCAGTTTGGTCTAACCAAGGAGAGATACAAAAGGCTAAAGGGCTACTTTATGCACCCAGGACCTGTAAACCTCTATGTGGATGTGGATGCGGAAGTGGTTTATTTGGAGAAGTCTTTGGTTCTAAAGCAGGTGGAAAAGGGGCTATACGTAAGAATGGCGGTTTTATACTGGGCTTTAAAGGATGGCTAAGATACTTCTTGGCGTTAGCTCAAGCATTGCCATATATAAGGCTTGTGAGCTTGTAAGGGAGCTCATAAAGTCAGGGCATGAGGTTAAGGTTGTTATGTCTCCTTTTTCTGAGAGGTTCATAAGCAGGCTTACCTTTGAGGCTCTTTCTGGAAACAAGGCTTATGTGGACTGGGGAGATGACCCTCTTTTACACATAAACCTACCAAGATGGTCTGACCTTTTTGTAATAGCTCCATGCAGTATAAACACCCTTTCAAAAATTGCCTTAGGCATAGGAGACAACTTACTTACCACCTGTGCCCTTTCTCATAAGGGAAAACTTCTGCTCGCTCCTGCTGGGAATGTGGAGATGTATAAAAATCCAGCGGTGCAGGAGAACATAAAGAGGCTAAGGGAGAGAGGAGTGATACTTGTTGAGCCAGAGGAAGGAAGGCTTATCTGTCAAGAGGAAGGACAAGGAAGGCTAGCGTCCATACAAAGGCTCCTTGATTGGATAGAGTATGCCCTAAGACCTAAGCCCCTTGAAGGCAAAAGGGTGCTAATAACCGCGGGTGCTACCAGAGAGTTTATAGACAGTGTGAGGTTCATATCCAACCTTTCCAGCGGTCTTATGGGTTTTTCTCTTGCAAGAGTTTTTAGATGGTATGGTGCACAGGTAAAGGTTATAGCAGGTTTTACTACTGTGGAAGAGCCACCGGAAGTGGAAATTGTAAGGGTTTTATCCGCTAAGGAAATGTATGAAAAAGTAATGGACTTGAAAGACTGGGCGGACATTATTGTTATGAATTCTGCGGTAGCGGACTACAGACCTCTTGAAACCTACGAAGGAAAACTAAAAAAACAAGAAAGGCTTACTCTGGAATTGGTTAAAAACCCAGACATACTCGCAGAGCTCGGAAGGTTAAAGAAAGACTATGTGCTTGTAGGCTTTGCTCTGGAGGAGAGGCAAAAACTCCAAGAAAACGCTCTTAAGAAACTGCAAGATAAAAACCTTGATGTTATAGTAGCAAATCCCTTAGAGAGCATGGGTTCAGAGCAGTACGAAGGTATAATCTTATTCAAAGAAGGAAAAGCGATAGACTTAAAGGCAAGCAACAAACTGCAGGCAAGCGAGCTCATGGTTAAGGAGTTGGTAAAGATTTTAGCCCCTTAAAGATCTCTTCCACCTCCAACTCAAAACCTTCAAAGACTTTTGACTTAACTTTTCCTTTCTCTGTGGCATAGGAGTAAAGCTCATAGCCATTTTCCGTAAGTTCGTAGACGAACATGGTTTTTTCTAAGGGAAATATAAGCCAGTATTCTTTAACCTTAAACCTCTCATATAACTTCCGCTTTTCCACAAAGTCCCTTACCAAAGTTTGAGGAGATATAACCTCCACCACAAGCTCAGGCACACCGTAGACCTTGTCCTCTACCTTTGAAGGGTCAGACGCGTAAACAAGGTCAGGCTGTAGCACGTTTTCTTGGTCAAAAACCACATCCACAGGTGATAAAAGAACCTCACCCATTCCCTCTTTCAGAAAACTTCTAAGTTTAAAGTATAAATTGCCTACCACTCTTTGATGGTTTACACATTGTCCAGGCATCTCGTAAACCTCCCCGTTAATAAGTTCAATCCTTGAGCATTCTGGGTATAGTTTGAAAAACTCCTCAGCGGTTAGCTTTGTTTTGACCTGCATCACAGACCTCCAAAGACCTCTTCCAGATTAATCTCAAAGCCTTCAAGAACCTTTGATCGGACTTTTCCCTTTTCTATAGCAGAGGAGAAAAGCTCATAGCCATTTTCTGTTAGCTGGTAAACCACAATGGTCTTTTCTGAAGAAAACACAATCCAATACTCTTTCACTCCATACCTTTCGTATATTTTCATCTTGTCTGTTATGTCTCTTTTCAAAGTAGAAGGCGAAGCCACTTCTACCACAAGGTCTGGAACACCGTAAATTCTGTCCTTTACCTTTGAAAGGTCTGAAAGGTAAACTATGTCTGGCTGTAGCACGTTTTCTTCGTCAAAGACTACATCTACGGGGGCTACAAGTATTAGACCAAGAGAATTAGCATCCACAAAACTCCTCATAGGTATAAAGACTCTCACTAAAATATCTTGATGCTTTGGCGTAGGTGCAGGCATCTCGTAGACCTCTCCGTCAATAAGTTCAATTCTTGACTCTTCTGGATATATCCTAAAAAACTCCTCTGCGGTTAGCTTTGTTTTAACCTGCATAAACTTAAATCTATTACACTACCACCTGCTTGGCAAAAAGTATCTGAGGTATTTTTCTTAGTTCTTGCATAACCTCCTCTGGGATAGGGTCGTCAAGGTTAAGTATACCCAAGGCGATGCCACCTTTCTTTTCTCTTCCAAGTCTAAAGCCTGCTATGTTTACACCTGCATTACCTAATATACTACCTATCTTTCCTATAACTCCTGGGACATCTCTGTTCTCGAAGACAAGCATTATACCTTCTGGCTCTACGTCCACTCTGTATTGGTCAATTTGGAATATTCTCATGATGTGCCCCTCAAGCACTGAGCCTGCTACTGTTCTTTCTGTGCTGTCTCCTCTTGCTACCACCTTTATATAATGCTTGTAATCTTCGCTCTCTTCTGAGGTAAGCTCCTCTACCTTTATGCCTCTATCTCTTGCCACATAGCTGGCGTTTATTATGTTTACTGGAAAGTCTACCGTTTCTTTTAGTATTCCCATCAAGACCGCAGAGGCTATTGGATGAAAGTGTTGGGCTATGTCTCCACGCACCTCTATGTGCACCTCCCTTATGCCCTCTCCCGCCCATTGGACCAAGAACCTGCCCATTCTTTCCGCAAGGTCAAGATGTGGCTTTATCAAGGTTAGAACTGAGAGGTCTGGGAAGGGTGCGTTTACCACATACTCTACCGTTTGACCTCTTAAGGCTTTTATAACTTGCTGAGCAACTATTACTGCGACATTTTCTTGAGATTCGTAGGTGTTTGCACCTATGTGAGGGGAAAGGGAAACGTTGGGAAACTTGGATATTTTTTCTATAAACTCCTTTGGTGGAGGCTCTACAGAGAAAACATCAAGACCTACGCCCGATAGCTTACCGCTTTCCAAAGCCCATATGAGGTCCTCGTCTTTTACTATCCCACCTCTGGCACAGTTTATAAGAACCGCACCGTCTTTCATAATTTCAAACTCTTTCCTCGTTATCATGTTTCTTGTCTCGTGGGTCAAGGGTGCGTGGATAGTTAGGATATCTATCTGACGAAGCATATCGTGTAGGTTGTCAAAGAGCTTTACGCCCAGCCTGTCCGCCTTTTCTCTTGGAATGTATGGGTCATAGGCGTAAACGGTCATGCCAAAGGCTTTTGCCCTTATGGCAACTTGAGAGCCTATGTTTCCAAGACCGATTATGCCAAGGGTTTTTCCGTATAGCTCCGTTCCCATAAACTTCTTTCTGTCCCACCTACCCTCTACCATGCTGTTATGTGCTATGTGTGCGTTTCTTATAACGTTTAGCATATGAGCGAGGGTCAGCTCCGTTGCTCCTATGGTGTTGGCACCAGGGGTGTTTATAACCAATATGCCTCTCATAGATGCGGACTCTATGTCCACGTTGTCCACACCTACACCAGCCCTACCGATGACCTTTAGGTTTTTAGCCCTTTCTATTAGCTCGCCCGTGACTGGGGTTCTACTTCTGGTTATAATGCAGTGGTAGTTTTCCACAACCTCAAGTAGCTCCTCGTAGGATATGTCTGGCTCGTTGTCCACTTCAAAGTCTGGCTCACGCCTAAGAAGCTCAATGCCCTTTTCCGAGATTGGGTCAGTGATTAGAATTTTATGCATCTTAAACCTCCAGAAGGCTAAGTATTATATTAGAATAACATGAAAGTAGACCTGACAAACCTACTAAGGAAAGAAGAGTCAAATAACTGGTCAGAGGAAGACTTTAAAAGGTATCTCAAGGACAGTCTTATTGAAATTATAAGGCTTGAGTTAGAAAACCTGCCAAAGCAAGAGTGGGAGAAGACCCTCAAAACTTGGTCTAAGATATGCTCCTTTGCGGACAGCCTAAGGCGGAAGGAGGAAAAGGAAAGGCAGGAGCTATACAAGAGGTTTAACTTTGACAGTGTAATGGTGCATATAACGGAAAGTGTTATAGAAAAACTTAACATGGCTCGCTCTTTGGGGCTTTTGCGTAAAGGTGATAAGCCAGAAAAGATAATTAGTCTTGGTCTTGAGGTGGCGGAGGGCTCTGAAGAGATTAGCTTCATGAAGAGGTTTTTCAAAGCCTAAATTTATCCTCTATGAGAGTGGCGGTTGGTATGAGCGGGGGTGTAGATAGCAGTGTCTGTGCCCTCCTTATGAAAGAAGCAAGTCATGAGGTTATTGGTATAACGCTTCGCTTTCATCAAGCGTGCGATACGGATGGTTTAAGGGTTTGCTGTTCTCCAGAGGACGTAAGGGATGCGGTGAGAGTCTCTCAACACTTAGGTATACCTCATTTAACGCTTAGCTGGGAAGAGGTCTTTGAAAAGAGGGTTATAGACTACTTTTTGAGGGAAACCCTCAAGGGTAAGACGCCAAATCCCTGTGCGGTATGCAACAGAGAGGTCAAAACAGGCTTTCTTGCAGAGTATCTCCACAAGGTTGCGCACATAGACAGGCTTGCCACCGGACACTATGCAAGGATTGTGGAATACAAGGGTAGAAGGCTTATAGCCCGTGCAAAGGACCAAAGAAGAGACCAGTCTTACTTTTTAAGTCTTGTAAGAGCGGAGCATTTAGAGCTTTTGGAGTTTCCTCTCGGTGAAAGGACAAAGGAAGAGGTAAGGCTTATAGCCAAAGAGAAGGGTTTGCCCGTGTGGGATAAAAGGGATTCTCAGGATGTGTGCTTTCTTATGGGTAAAACTCCTGGTGAATTTGTTGAAGAGAGGGTGGGTTCAAAGGATGGGTATTTTTACTTTGAAGGCAAGCCTGTAGGAAGACATAGAGGCTTTTTCCACTACACGGTGGGTCAGAGAAAGGGTCTCGGTATCTCTTTGGGGTTTCCCGTATATGTATGTGGTATAGACCCAGAGGCTAGCGCTGTTCATTTATGTAGAGAAGAAGACCTCTATAGAGATTGGTTGATTCTTGAGGACATAAACTTCCATCTTGAGCTTTCGCTTTGGCAAAAGCCTACCGCACAGATAAGGTATAGAAACCAGCCTGTGCCTGTGGAAGACATAGAAAAAACTGAAAAGGGATATAAGGTGAAGTTTTCTAAGCAAGTAAGAGGCATAACGCCCGGTCAAGTTTGTGCCTTTTATGAGGGAGACCTTCTGCTGGGTGGTGGCATAATAAAGGAATGATTGTTTACGGTAAAAATCCAGTCCTTGAAGCCCTAAGGTCAGGAAGAGACATAGAGAAGGTGCTATTTGCCCATGACTCGCACCCACCACATCAAGTTGTAAAGCTATGCAAGGAAAGGGGTATAAAGCTCCAGAAAGTGCCAAGACAAAAGATAGAGGAGCTCGCAGGGACAAAGAAAACTCAAGGCATCCTCGCCATCTTAAGCCCAGTGGAATACGTAGACCCTCATGTGCTTTTTAGAGAGACCCTTAAAAGAAACTCCTTTTTCATAACCCTTGACCACATTACAGACCCACAGAATGTGGGAAACCTTCTTAGAACATGTGAAGTCTTTGGTGGAGTTGGTGCTCTTATGCCAAAGGATAGGTCGTGCCCTATAAATGAGACTGTAGTTAAAGCATCTGCGGGTGCGGTCTTTCACTTAATGCTTTCAAAAGTGGGAAGCCTTTCCAGAGCCCTTAGGGATTTTAAAGAAATGGGTGGTTGGGTTGTGGTGGTAGAGAGAGGGGGAAAGGATATAAGAAGCGTTAACTTTCCTCCTGGTTGCACTCTTGTTTTAGGTTCTGAAGGAGAAGGCGTATCAAGAAGTGTTCTGGAAACTGCAGACTTGCTTGTATCCATACCCATGCAAGGTAAGGTAAACTCTCTAAATGTTTCAAACGCAGGTGCTATAGCCATGTGGGAGGTTTTTAAAAAACTACTTGACAAACACCCTGTGGATGGATATAATAGATAATGTTAAGTGGTTCGGGGTTGACAAAAGCCCCGTGAAGGGATATAATAATTAAGGTTGCGGTTGTAGGGGCAAAACCCCTTGTTATCTTTAGAGTTGAATAGGGTCTTTGTCAGTCCTTTGAAAAGGGCTTGACAAAATCAGAAGGATGTGTTAAAGTATTACAGTTTGTTAGGGGTGTAAAAACCCCGTGATGTAAAGACCCTTTAAAAAGGACTTGACAAAGACCTTGGGGTAGGATATTATAAATAGTCCTACCCGAAAAGTTAGGGACTATAAAAAGTCCCTTGACATCTTGGCAACTGAATAAGGAGGAAGGACCCTAATCCTTGGGGTTTTCCTGAAGAGTTTGATCCTGGCTCAGCGCGAACGCTGGCGGCGTGCCTAACACATGCAAGTCGTGCGGGGTGGTTTCTGCCACCCAGCGGCAAACGGGTGAGTAACACGTGAGTAACCTACCCTCAGGAAGGGGATAACCCGGGGAAACTCGGGCTAATACCCTATAATGTCTGGGACCACTAAGGTCTCCAGACCAAAGGTGGCCTCTGCTCTGCAAGCTACCGCCTGAGGAGGGGCTCGCGGCCCATCAGGTAGTTGGTGGGGTAACGGCCTACCAAGCCTATGACGGGTAGCCGGCCTGAGAGGGTGTCCGGCCACAGTGGGACTGAGACACGGCCCACACCCCTACGGGGGGCAGCAGTGGGGAATCGTGGGCAATGGGCGAAAGCCTGACCCCGCGACGCCGCGTGGAGGAAGAAGCCCTTCGGGGTGTAAACTCCTGTCAGGAGGGAAGATGCTCACAGAGGCGAATAGTCTCTGTGGGTGACGGTACCTCCAGAGGAAGGGACGGCTAACTACGTGCCAGCAGCCGCGGTAATACGTAGGTCCCGAGCGTTGCGCGAATTCACTGGGCGTAAAGCGTCCGCAGCCGGATGGGTAAGCGGTTCGTCAAAGCCCACCGCTCAACGGTGGAAAGGCGTACCGAACTGCCCATCTTGAGGCACGCTCAGGCAGGCGGAATTCCCGGTGTAGCGGTGAAATGCGTAGATATCGGGAGGAACACCGAAGGCGAAGGCAGCCTGCTGGGGCTGTTCTGACGGTCAGGGACGAAAGCTGGGGGAGCAAACCGGATTAGATACCCGGGTAGTCCCAGCCGTAAACCATGGGCGCTAGACGTCGTCCGTAAGGGCGGTGTCTCAGCTAACGCGTTAAGCGCCCCGCCTGGGGAGTACGGGCGCAAGCCTGAAACTCAAAGGAATTGGCGGGGGCCCGCACAACCGGTGGAGCGTCTGGTTCAATTCGATGCTAACCGAAAAACCTTACCCGGGCTTGACATGATGGGAAACCCTTGCGAAAGCGAGGGGTGCCGTCCTCTGGACGGAATCCCATCACAGGTGGTGCATGGCCGTCGTCAGCTCGTGTCGTGAGATGTTGGGTTAAGTCCCGCAACGAGCGCAACCCCTGCCCTTAGTTGCCACTCTGCGGAGGGCACTCTAAGGGGACTGCCGGCGATAAGCCGGAGGAAGGCGGGGATGACGTCAGGTCAGTATGCCCTTTATGCCCGGGGCAACACAGGCGCTACAGTGGCCGGGACAATGGGAAGCAACCCAGAAATGGGGAGCAAATCCTTAAACCCGGTCATGGTGCAGATTGAGGGCTGAAACTCGCCCTCATGAAGCCGGAATCGGTAGTAATGGCGGATCAGCTAGGCCGCCGTGAATACGTTCTCGGGCCTTGCACACACCGCCCGTCACGCCACGGAAGTCAGTCTTCCCGGAAGCCCTCAGGCTAACCCGCAAGGGAGGTAGAGGACGATGGGAAGGCTGGCAACTGGGGCGAAGTCGTAACAAGGTAGCCGTAGGGGAACCTGCGGCTGGATCACCTCCTTTATAACGGAGAAAGGTTTCAGGTTTCAAACTCAGGGTCCTTCCTCCTTATTGAGCTGTCTATCCTCTGGGCCTCTAGCTCAGTCGGTTAGAGCGTGCCCCTGATAAGGGCAAGGTCGGTGGTTCAAGTCCACCGAGGCCCATTATCTGGGGCAGGTCCAAGGGGATGTAGCTCAGCGGGAGAGCGCCTGCTTTGCAAGCAGGAGGTCGTGGGTTCAAATCCCACCATCTCCATGACATCTTGGCAACTGAATAGGTTTTCCTTCCTTGTGGGTGTGCAAGTTAGTAAGGGTCTGGGGTGGATGCCTCGGCTGCCCGAGGGGACGAAGGGCGTGCTAAGCTGCGATAAGCCGGGTGGAGGCGCAAAGAGCCTTTGAGGCCCGGATGCCCGAATGGGGAAACCCGGCAGGGTGTTGAGCCCTGTCATCCGCGCAAGCGGAGCCAATACGGGACGAAGTAAAACCTTCTAGTAGTCCCAGGAAAGGAAATCAACCGAGACTCCCCAAGTAGCGGCGAGCGAACGGGGACCAGCCCAAACCGTGTGGGTGTCATGCTGGCGGGCTTAGCTCACACGGGGTTGCGGGACATGCACGGAGAGGACCGCCATCCTCTCAGGGAGTTACAAAACTGCCACCTAGCCGAAGTGAGCTGGAACGCTCCGCCACAGAGGGTGAAAGCCCCGTAGGCAAAAGGTGAGCAGTCTCCCGGGTGCATGATCCCAAGTACCACGGCCCCCGTGGAAGGTCGTGGGAATCTGGGGGGACCTCCCTCCAAGGCTAAGTACTCCGGGCAGACCGATAGCGTATAGTACCGCGAGGGAAAGGTGAAAAGAACCCCGGAAGGGGAGTGAAATAGAACCTGAAACCCCAGATCCACAAGCCAGTGGAAGGGTCTTATGGCCCGACTGCGTGCCTTTTGCAGAATGAGCCAGGGAGTTGTCCTCAGCGGCGAGGTTAAGCCGTCAGGCGAAGCCGGAGCGAAAGCGAGTCCGAATAGGGCGTTAAGTCGCTGGGGGCAGACGCGAAGCGGAACGATCTACCCATGCCCAGGGTGAAGGACGGGTAACGCCGTCTGGAGGCCCGAACGGGTCGGTGCTGCAAAACCGTCCGATGAGGTGTGGGTAGCGGTGAAAAGCCAATCGCGTTCCGTGATAGCTCGTTCTCCCCGAAATAGGTCGACGCCTAGCGTCATCCGTTCCTTCCCGGAGGTAGAGCCACTGGTTGGGCTAGGGCCTCGAAAGGGGTACCGAACCCTGCCAAACTCCGAATGCCGGGAAAGGTAGGATGGCAGTCAGTCCCCGGGGGATAAGCTCCGGTGGACAAGAGGGAAACAGCCCAGACCGCCAGCTAAGGTCCCAAAATCCAGGCTAAGTGGGGAAGGATGTGCGGCTGCTAAGACAGCTGGGAGGTTGGCTTAGAGGCAGCCATCCTTTAAACAGTGCGTAACAGCTGACCGGCCGAGCGGCCGTGCGCCGAAAATTTAGCGGGGCTCAAGCCTGGTACCGAAGCTGCGGGCTCGCTATTGCGAGCGGTAGGGGAGCGTTCCCTGTGGGCTGAAGTCTCACCGTAAGGTGGGATGGACTGCAGGGAAGTGAGAATCCTGGCATGAGTAGCAGCGAAGACAGGTGAAAAACCTGTCCGCCGGAAGCCCCAGGTTTTGGCGGCAATGTAAATCATCCGCCAGTTAGCCGGGACCCTAAGGTGAGGCCGAAAGGCGTAGCCGATGGGAAGCGGGTCAACATTCCCGCGCCAGCGGTGTGGAGCCAGAGTCGTGACGCAGGAGGCTAGCGGAAGCCACCTATGGAATGGTGGTCCAAGGTAGTAGGAGGGGGTGGCAGGCAAATCCGTCACCCCATACTCCGAGAGCTGATGGGGTAACTTCCGCGACGCCACACTGCCGAGAAACAACGGCGCTGGCGTTGAAGCATCGCTGCCCGTACCGGAAACCGACACAGGTGGGCTGGGTTAGTAGCCTAAGGCGTCGGGGGAACTCTCCTCAAGGAACTCGGCAAATTGCCCCCGTACCCTCGGAAGAAGGGGGGCCTATGGAGGTTAAGCCCTTGCGGTGTAAGCCTCTGTAGGTCGCAGAGACCGGGTGGTGCCGACTGTTTATCAAAAACACAGGACTACGCAAACCCGTAAGGGGATGTATGTGGTCTGAAACCTGGCCAGTGCCCGTAGGTTAAGGGGAGGAGTGCAAGCTCCAAACCGAAGCCCGGGTAAACGCCGGCCGTAACTATGACGGTCCTAAGGTAGCTTTGCTGCCTGAACTCCGCTGTATGCGGGGAAGCCCTTAGAGCTCAGGCTACGAGAGGTAAAAACCTCCGTAAAAATGCCTGAGATTGGGCAATCCGCAGGAAACCCAAAAAAGGGGTTCCTCAGAGACTGTACGCGGAGGCTTTGCCTCCTTGGAGGAGCAAGATGGAGCTATCTCCTGATTGGGTTGTAGGCTTCGTAGATGGTGAAGGATGCTTCCATGTTTCCATAAACAAGCATCCTGAGATGTCCACAGGCTACCAAGTGCTTCCAGAGTTCGTGGTGGTTCAGCACGAAAGAGACCTGCAAGTGTTATATGCACTGAAGAGGTTCTTTCAATGCGGTGTTGTAAGGAGAAACAACGGAGACAGATGGTGCTTAAGAATAAGAAAGCTCTCGTGCCTGCAGAAGGTATGTGAGTTTTTCACAAAACATCCTCTGAAAACTAAAAAGAACGTGGACTTTATAAGGTTTAGGCGAGTGGTTCAGAAAATGGTAGAAGGGAAGCACCTTACATTGGATGGTCTTTTAGAAATAGTGGAGATAGCTCTTCAGATGAATAGTCAAAACAGAGAACAGCTCCTCCAAGTAAAAAGGGACCTAGAGGCAAAAGCAAGATACAGTCCACCCTCTGGCGAAAGTCAGAGATAAAGGTGAGCGAAATTCCTTGCCAGGTAAGTTCTGGCCTGCATGAATGGTCCAACGAGTGCCACGCTGTCTCGAGGAGAGTCCCGGCGAAATTGTAATGCCGGTCAAGATGCCGGCTACCCGCGGCAGGACGGAAAGACCCCGTGAAGCTTCACTGTAGTCTGGCATTGAGCCTTGGCTTGTCCTGCGCAGGATAGGTGGGAGCCTGTGAAGTCCCTCCTCCGGGAGGGATGGAGGCGCCGGTGAGATACCACCCTGGACAGGCTGAGGCCCTAACCGAGCGGTGTTATCCACCGCCGGGACCGTGCCAGATGGGCAGTTTAGCTGGGGCGGCTGCCTCCTAAAAGGTAACGGAGGCGTCCAAAGGTACCCTCAGGCGGGTCGGAAATCCGCCGTAGAGTACAAGGGCAGAAGGGTGCCTGACTGTGAGGCAGACATGCCGAGCAGAGGCGAAAGCCGGGCCTAGTGACCCACTGGTTCTTTGGGGAAGGGCCAGTGATCAGCGGATAAAAGCTACTCCGGGGATAACAAAGGTTGTCCCGCTCCCGAGTAATCGGGAGGCAATAACGCGGCTTATAACGGGGGAGCCCTCCTACCCAAAAGGGTGTGGGGTAATCCCGTGGGAAGTCAGGAGAGGCACAACATGGTGAAAAAGGCTCAAAGAGAACTTATAATAGGCACCCTCTTGGGTGACGGATATCTTCAAAAAACGGGCAAGAAAAATGCAAGGCTCAGGTTGGAGCATTCGGAGAAACAGAAGGAATACATCTTTTGGAAATACGAACTGCTCAAAAACCTGATGCAAGACAAACCCAAGAGGCTTGAGAGATACAACCCCAAGTGGAAAAAAAGCTATGTATACTATCGCTGCCAAAGCCACTCTATGCCACTCTTGGGTGCCTATAGAAGAGCCTTCTATGACGAAAAGGGTAAAAAGCGTATACCAGAAAAGATAAAGAGCCTTCTAAAAGCTCCTCTCTCTTTGGCAGTCTGGTATATGGATGATGGGCATTACTATGCTAGAGATGGCGTAGCCTACATATATATGCCAAGATATGAGGAGGCAGATATAAAGAGGCTCTTGTCCGCTCTGTCAGAAAACTTCGGGCTCAAACCAAGGGTGGTGTATAAAAAGGGTTATCCAGTTCTCTTCTTTGACAGAGAGCAAACCAAAAAGCTCTTTGAGATAATAAACCCATGGGTGCCTGACTTTATGAAATACAAAACCTCTCCAGACCCCGTAACGACTGAGGGCGCGATGCCCGAGGGTCCAGAAAGGACCAACACGCCGCGCTCCTCACCAGAAGGTGAGGATGATGATATAGTCTACCCTCTGGGAAACCAGAGATAAAGGTGAACAGGCTAATCTCCCCCGAGAGCCCACATCGACGGGGAGGTTTGGTACCTCGATGTCGGCTCCCCCCATCCTGGGGCTGAAGCAGGTCCCAAGGGTTGGGCTGTTCGCCCATTAAAGGGGGACGCGAGCTGGGTTCAGAACGTCGCGAGACAGTTCGGTCCCTATCCGCCGCGGGCGCAGGAGTCTTGAGTGGGTCCGTCCTTAGTACGAGAGGACCGGGACGGGGCAGGCTCTGGTGTACCGGTTATCTCTCCAGAGGTAGCGCCGGGTAGCTATCCTGCTACGGGATAAGCGCTGAAAGCATCTAAGTGCGAAGCCCACCACAAGATAAGGACTCCCTGAAGGGCCCTGAAAGACTACCAGGTTGATAGGCAGCAGGTGGAAGCTCCGCAAGGGGTGTAGCCGAGCTGTACTAATAGCCCGTTCGACTTGCACACCCACAGGAAGGAAAACCTATTGAGTTGCTTCCCTCGGGACCATAGCGGAGGGGAAACACCCGGTTTCCATTCCGAACCCGGCAGTTAAGCCCTCCAGCGCCGATGATACTGTGCGGGGCGAACCGCACGGGAAAGTAGGTCGTCCCGGGGGTTTATAAACCCTCTTCAAGATATGCCTTTAAAACCATTTTAAACAACTTGCGGTGGTTCTTATATCTAAGATGTAAAAGTTCATGAACTATTATTTTGTCTAACTCTTCTATATCCATCTCAAGCACGCAAGGGTCAAAGGATATTATACCCTTGCTTGAACAACTTGCCAGCTTGTTTTTCATAGGTCTTATGTGTATGCTTCTGAGCTTTTGGGAAACACCTATCTTTTGAGCCCATAACCTCACTCTATCTTTAAAATCTTTAGCTTTCATAAATTCTCAAATTATCAAGCAGTTTTATAACTATATCTAATGCCTTTCCCCCAGCTTCTTCGTAAAGCAAAGAGACTATGCGTAGTTTTAATAACCTTTCTTGTTCCTTGCTCCTTTTCCAGTGAGGAAACTCCGAAATGGCTTTTTGCAACTCTTGTGCTTTTTCCTCTGGCTTTTTAAAGCCTTCTTCTTTGAGAAGCCAGTAAAGTGTAAACAGCTGAGTATCCATATTTTTTTCTGCTATCTCTCTTTCAGATTCCTCATATTCCTCATATATCTTCTCTATCTCTTGGAGTGTCTCCTGTGTGCTTTTTTGACCTCTTCTGTATTCTTCAATGATGTTTTCTAATCTATCTTTTAACGAAGCCAGAAAGGGTTTTTTGGACCTTTCCCTTTCAAAAAGTTCCCTCAGGGCTTTTGATAGGTTATAGACCTTTTCTAAATCGCTTTCTCCTTTCCTTTTAATCTCCTCTAAAATATACTGATTTATTTCGTATACACTGGTAGCTTGCTGTATTTCTCCCTGTTTTGTGTAGCTTTTTACAAGCTCCTCTAATTTCTTGGTTAATTCATTGCTTATGCTCCTTTTTCTGTCGTAATAACTTCTCAGTATCCTATATAGCCTTATTATTTTTTCCATCTTCCTCATGTAAGGTCTTAGAAAGGGGTCTGGTGAGAGTATGTTGTATATGTCTGTTAGCTCTTTGTATAGTTCATAAAAGCTCTTTCTTTTATCCTCTTCCCTGTATTCTTGGAGGGCTATCTCTATGAGCTTGTCTTCAGAAAGATAGTTTTCTGAAAGGATAGCCTTTAGTTCATCAAAGCCTTCAAGAGACATGAGTTTAGCAAATCTCTCTTTTAGTTTCTCAATGTCTTGGATTACCCCCTCTATGTCTACAGAATCAAAAGCCAAAGCCTTTTCAAGTTTTGAAAATATACCCACAAAGTCCACTATGAGACCTGAGGGTTTTCTTCTGCCTTCCTGGTCTTGGTAGGGTCTGTTTACTCTTGCGATGGTTTGCAAAAGCACGTGGTCTCTCATAGGTTTGTCTAAATACATACAATATAGCAAAGGAGCATCAAAGCCAGTAAGCAATTTGTTGGTAACTATGAGTATCTTGGGGTTTTCCTTTGGGTTCAAAAAGGCTCTTCTAATACGCTTTTCTTCCTCTTCTGTAAGATGGTATTTTCTCATAAAGTCTGGGTCTGAGTGGTGAGGGCTATATACTACCTTTGAGTATTCCTCTGGCAGGTGTTTATCAAGCTCTTGTTTATACAAGGCACAGGCTTCTCTGTCTACCACTACCAAAAAAGCCTTGTAGCCAAGAGGTTCTACATAATCTCTGTAATGTTCAACCACATACTTGGCAACCTCTTCTATCCTGCTTGGACTTTTTAGGAGAGTTTTTAGCTTTACCGCTTTTTCAAGGATTCTATCAAGGTCTTCCACATCACTTAAGCCCTCTGCATCCTTGAGGTTTAGGAATTCCTCTTCAAGAGTTTTTTCATCCACCATAAGGTCGCTGGGTGCAAAGCTATAGTGTAGGGGCAAGGTGGTGCCTTCTGCAATAGACTCGGCTATGCTGTATTTATCAAGGTAGCCATGAGGTGGGTCATCCCTTCCAAAGATAACAAAGGTGCTTCTACCCTTGTCTATGGGTGTCCCAGTAAAACCTATAAAGGTAGCATTGGGCAAAGCACCCATAAGATAATTACCTAAAGCTCCAGAGGTAGTCCTGTGGGCTTCGTCAATTAGGACAAAGATGTTTTCCCTTGTGTTTATGTTTGCTTGCATGCCTTCAAACCTGTGAATAGTGGAAACTATTATGCCCCTCCTGTCCTCTTTGAGAAGTTTTCTAAGCCTTTCCTTTGAATCTGCAACTTCAACCTGAATACCCACAGAGCTAAGATTGGCAAATAGCTGACTTTCCAACTCAAGCCTATCCACTAACATAAGCACGGTGGGATTTTCAAAAATGGGGTTTTCTAAAAGCCTTTTTGCAGTGATTATCATAGTATAGGTTTTTCCAGAACCCTGCGTATGCCATACAAGACCCCTCTTTTTCTCTGGGTCCTTTGCCCTTTGGATAACCTTTTCCACTGCACGCATCTGGTGGGGTCTGAGAACAACCTTCTGAAGCTCACTTTCCCTACGAGCAAAGAATATATATTCTGTAATTAACTTTACAATCCTCTCAGGTCTAAAGAAAGCCTTTACAAGTTCTTCGTATGTCTTGGCACTTTCATCCTTCCATTTATATAAACTCCTTGCACCCAAGCTCCAAGTTGCACCATACAAAAAGTCAAGTAAGTGCGTAAGCACAAAAGCCTGTTCAACTACCAAAAGCTCGGGCGTGTCTCTGTGATATCTACCAACCTGCTCCAAAGCTTCTTCCATAGCGTTTTCCTTGTGGGGTGCTTTGGCTTCCACAAAGACCAGAGG
>Ga0209823_100003_pt1 | contig 20114 bp, 19 predicted proteins | sample GXS201metaG_FD_185475 | JGI IMG/M metagenome (GOLD analysis project Ga0209823, IMG submission 185475) | Hot spring microbial communities from Gongxiaoshe hot spring, China to study Microbial Dark Matter (Phase II) - GXS 20120812B (SPAdes)... ...
ATCCTGAGAGAGGACTTCATTCTGAGCTTTTCATTTCCTACATACACCACAAGCTGTTTTATGTTGTGTGTTTGATATTTTTCTGCTATGGCGGTATAGTAGCGTAGCATCCTCCAGGGCATAGTAGGGTCGTTAAAGGATTGGAATTCCATATGCAGTATGCTTTCATCTTCAAGTTTTGCCAAAAAGTCTACCCTTAGCTCTGTGGATGGCAGGTTGGTAGGCAGTAGTTCCTTTATAGGTGCTGGCGAGAGAAGTTTACTGAACCTATAAGGGACTTCTTCAAAAATATCTTTCAAAACTATGTCTTTTGAGGAGATTATAGCATAATCCTCTGTTATAAATTTTGGCTTTTTACCTTTTCTCCTTCCCACTCCCAATCAATTAGCAAAATACCCAGCTCTGCGTTTTTGAAATTCAACTCCCTATAAAACTCAAAGCCCGTGGCAGAAAAATTATAGAGGATTATAAACCTAAAAGGTTTAAAAATAAACCAAATTGGTTGAAAACTATAACTCTTTAAGGTTTATAAACTCCCAAGCCTGCCATGACATCCCATAGCCTTTTGTCCGCCTCTTTGCGTTCTTCCTCCGCTTCCATAAGCTCCACAAGGGCATCTTCTAAGGGCAATACCTCCTCCTTGTGGTTTTTGGATACATACCTTGACGGGCTTAGGTTATAGTCGTTTAGCCTCGTTTCTTCTATGCTTATTATCTTACTTATACCTTCCTCTTCCTTCCAGTCTTTATAAAGCTCATAGACCTTTCGCAAAGTGCTTTCTGGTAGGTAGTTTTTGGGTTTTCCCTTCTCATAAAGCTGAGAGATATCTATGAGGAGGATTTTTGACCTTCTGTTTTCTGGTTTGTCCTTGTTTATAAGCAATATTATGCCTGGGGCGGTGGTGTTATAAAAGAGGTTTTCTGGCAAGAGGATTATAGCTTCTATAAGGTCTGCTTCTACAAAGGCTTTTCTTATGTCCCTTTCTCTGTTTCTACCCTCCGCACCACTACCTCTTGAGACCGCACCTGTGTCAAGGACTACCGCCATCCTACCCTTTTCCCTAAGGCTTGCATACATATGCTGAACCCATCCCCAGTCCGCAGAGCTTCCTGGTGGATAGCCAAAGGAAAACCTTCCATAGTTATCCTCTTCATAAAGGCTCTCAGAGAATCTTTGATTCCACATGGGGTTCGCAACCACCACATCAAACCTCATACCATCCTTTATAAAGGCTGGGTCTGTCATTGTATTTCCAAGGGCAATGTCCGCTTCCATGTCATGGATAAACACGTTCATCTTCGCCATGGCGTAGGTGGTATGGTTTATTTCCTGACCGTAAAACTTAAGGGGTGCGGTCTTTGGGTCTTTCCCATACTTTTCCAAAAAGCGAAGCTGACACTTTATAAGAAGCCCTCCAGACCCACAGCAGGGGTCGTATACATCCTCTCCAGGCTTTGGGTCCACAATATAAGCCATCATCATGGCTACTTCCTTTGGAGTATAAAACTCACCTGCGGACTGCCCAGAGCCCTCCGCAAACTTACGCAGGAGATACTCATAAGCCCTTCCCAAAATATCTGGCTCCACATCCCTTAGCCCAAGCCTGTGTCTGGAAAGAATATCTATCAGACTTCTTAGGCTCTGGTCGCTTATTATCCTCTGCCCCGCGGTAGTTGCATTAAAGTCCACTATGTCCACCACACCCTGAAGTTTGGTGTTGTGTTTTGCTATTTCCCTCACCGCCTTTGTGAGATATTCTCCCAGGTTCGTGCTTTGCTTCCTTATATTTTCCCATCGGGCTATTTCTGGTATATAAAACTTTACAAGTGATGGGTCTTTCCTGATGGCTTCTTCTGCCCTCTCCTTGCTTCCAAAAGTCTTTACCAACTCCGAAAATTCATCCTCAAAAACATCAGAAAGCCTCTTTATAAAAATAAGAGGCAGTATATAGTCCTTGTATCTGGGAGCTTCTATTTCTCCCCTTATAACACAGGCAGACTCCCAAAGCCAGTTTTCAAGGGTCTTTATATCCATATTTTAATTTTACTCAAGTTTATAGTTCACCGGCACTTTAACTACCACCTCTACAGGTGGCTTTGGAAATAGCCCAGCTACTCTTCTTACCGTATCCACCGCATTCCTATCAAGCACCTCGTAGCCTGAGCTTTCAAGAATCTTTATCTCCTTAACAGTCCCATCGGTGCAAAGCCTCATGGAGAGCACTACTCTACCTTCCCATCCCATCTTTCTCGCTATAGGCGGATAGCTTATGTTTTTTTGAATAATCTGAGATATCACAGATAGCTTTTCCTTGAGGTATAGCTGTTTCTGTTCTTCTTCAGAGGAAGTGTGAGAAGTTTCCAAAGTCTTAGAAGCCCTTCCAGTTCCCTCTTGGCTTGCACTGGTTTGAACTCCTGCCTCCTTAGACCCTCTTGTGCCTGCTGGCTCAGAAGCTACCGCTTGAGACTTTTCACCTTGTGACATTGTGGATGTGGGAATTTGTTCATTAGCGGTTTTAGGCTTTTCTGTAGCTTCCTCTGCTGGCACACTCTTTATAAGCTCTGGCTCTGTGTGTTCTACTCTTGGAGTATTGGCAGGTATTTGGGGAATCTCCTGCGATGCGAACATATCTTGGGTTTTGTCTGGAGTTCTAAAGGGTTCTGCACTACCCTTAGTATCTGTCTTTGGTTGAGCATTTTTTGGTTCTTGTATGCTTTCTTCCCATCTTAAGTCCAAAAGGCTCAGGTCTATCTCCAGAGGCTTTGTGTTTTTGTATAAATTTGTTTGCGAAAGCCATACAAAGCCTGTTAGAAAAAGGGCGTGCAGTAGAAAAGAAACTCCGTAAGCCTTTAGCCTCTGGCTCATCTTACCTCTGTTCTAATCGAGACCCTTTCAAACTTGTATTTCTTCAAGAGCTCCAGAAGGCTTACAAGGCTTTGCAGGTTTGCGTCCTTGTCTCCCGCAATGCTTATGCGTGCGGAGGGGTCTAAGTTTTTGAGTATCTCCTCAAGCTCTTTGAGGCTTACCTCTCTGCCTTCAAAAAAGAGCCTACCCTCTTTTGTGAGAACTATCTCAAGGTTCCTTATAACCTCTTCCTGTTTTTGACTTGCCTTAGGTAGGTTTACAGGTATAGAACCCTGCACCACAAAGGTGGCGGTGATAAGCACAATAGTAAGGAGCACCAGCATTATGTCCACAAGGGGTATCACGTTCATGGAGCTAAACTCTTTCTCTTCCATTTTGCACCTCCCAAAGGGTTAGTTTTTCACGCACCTTCCTCAAGAGGTAGTTATATAGCACGGAAGAAGGAATAGCTACCAAAAGACCTACAGCGGTAGCCTTTAAAGCCAAAGCCAGACCTACCATAACCTTCTGAGTATCCACAAAGCCCTCTTGACCTATGGTGTAGAAGGTTAGCATTATGCCAAGCACTGTTCCAAGAAGACCCACATAGGGAGCGTTGGAAGCGGTAGAGGCTATTATGAAAAGTCCTTTTGTAAGCTCCATTTCAAGCTCCTGCTTGCTTTTGAAGTTTTCAAGTTTGAGGTTTCTGTAAAACAAGAGCCTTTCTATGCCTACACCAAAGGCTATAAAGCTAAGAAGGAGCAAAAGGGCTATTACGCCATAGTCAACTGAGAGCCTAAGCCAGTCCATGGTGATAATTTTAATGTGAATGGTGATGATAAGTTGGTGGGAAGTTTAACATTACCCATATCTGCACCGCAGAAAGTAGCAGATAGAAAACAGGCAAAGAAGATGCCAATAGGTAGGCTAAGACCCGCTTGTTAACTCCAAGAAACTTAACCCTTTGCCAGAGTATGTGTAAGCTCCAAAAGCCAGCTATGAAAGGAAATACTCTAAAGACCATTAACCAAGGCTCTCCTCTTTTTGCTAAAGGTTCAACATTTATACCAAAACCAAAAGCCTGAGAAAAACCGTTGACTATGTTGTGGTAGTATTCAATAAAGAAAAACTCAAGAACATGAGAAAGCCCACCGACTATCATAAGAGGTGCAAAGGCATAGCCTAAGTTGAGGAAAACTCTATTGTAGTCAATCTTGTAAAGCCTTGATATGAGCCAAAAACTACCCAAAGAGAAGAAAAGAGCTATAGATAGTCCCATGAGCATAGCTATAAGACCGCTCATGTCTACAAACTTTGGAAGTCCAAAAAGGTTCTGAAGGTATCTACCAACCACGTTCCAGGGCATATGTTCTCCTATGGCACTTCTTGAAAGTCCGTGATGGAAACGCATGGTAATAGTTATAACACCCACAAGGAGGATATAAACCCATACTTCCCATTCCTTTGGCGTTTTTATATCTCTGTAGAGTGAGCTTCCAAAGTTTCTTACTTCAAGTTTTACCGCATCGCAGGCATGGGCACATTCCATACAAAGTGTGCAGTTTGCCATAGAGTTTCTTTGGTCAAACTTGGAAGGGTTTAGCTCATAAGGGCACGCAAGGGCACAGTCTGGCTTTTTACAGGTTTTACATTCATCTTGATATGTAGAGAGCCATAAAGTGCCAACCCTTGCAAAGGCTGTGTTTACTGAACCTATTGGGCATATGTATTTGCAGTAAGCCATGCCTCTAAAGAGGAAAAACAAAAGGGCTGAAAGAAGAGTAAAGAAAAGGAAAAAGAGTGCGGTTATAAAAGGACTTCTTAAAACTTGTGGAAAGGTGTAGATAACGAACCAGTAAGCTATGATATTTAAACCTATTAAACCTATATGGGGATTTGCAAGCCATTTTGGAGGTCTCAACTTTAGGCCAACTTTGCTTATGTATTTACCAACAAAGCCATGTGGGCATATCATACAGAAAACATTCCCAAGAGTGGGTAAGGTTATAACCATAAAAAAGGGCCAGAATATGCCCCAAAATACTGCGGTTGTGAATAGATTTTCCTTTGTAGGGTTTGCAAAACCGTATATTATGGCATAAATAAGCAAAAACAGCGTAAAGGCTCTGTAAAAAAATAGCATATAGCGGTTTTTGAAAAGGAAGGAAAGGACTGGGATGCCAAAAATATCCCTTCTGCTCCTCTGTGGTATAAAGTGAACTTTGCTTACTGCCATAGCACACCTCCTTAAAATTGATAGCTAACTCTTACTACAAAGGTTCTTGGTGGTGCTGGTGTATACCTTTTTCTCGCAGTAGTTGGGTTTGCGGATGCATCTTTAGTAACCTCTACCGCATACTTTTTGTCAAAGAGGTTGTCCGCATTGAAAGAAAAGTCCCATCTGCCCTTTTCATAACCAAGCATAAGGTTCGTAACAAAGCTGTAGCCACCATACTTTTCCGAGTTGGCGTTATCTATGTAATAGCTACCCCAGGTATCAGATTGAACGCGAAACTTAAAGCCTGAAGGGTGCTTATACATGGTATAGATTGAGTAATAATGCTGAGGAATGTATGGAAGTCTTTTCCCGCTACGGTCAAAGTTTATTGTTTGATTTCCTACTCTTATTGGCTCGTTGAAACTTTTAAACTTGTAGTCCTGATAACCATAACCCGCACCAAAGGTTAAGCCTTTTATAGGAGAAAGGTTCAAGTCCAATTCAAAGCCCTTCCTCTCTGTCTTTCCAGCATTTATAAACCTTGTTTGCCCATCCTCAAAGTATCTCACAACCTCATCTTTAACCGGAGAAAGGTAAATAGCCGTGTCAAGGTTTAATACTCCTTTCCTTACTTTTGCACCCACTTCGTAATTTTCCACCTTTGCAAGTTTCAGGTTTGGGTTTGAAGATAGCTCACTACTGGTAGGTGTTTGAGAACCTAATGCATAAGAAGCGTATAGGTTTAGACCGTCAATAAGTTTGTATAAGACACCTATCTTTGGGCTTACAGAATTGTATGTCTTTTCCTTTGAGTAGCTAAAGCAGTTCTCTATGGCTGGGTTTGGACAGGTTCTGTAGTTTCCACTGGCAAAGTCATAATCAGCCCATTTATAACCAGAAATGTCAAACTTTACCCTGTCAAACCTTGCACCCACATCAAGGACGAGCCTATTGAAGTTAAAGGATTGTTGAAGATAAAAGCCAAACAGCGTTGTTTTTTGCTCCTGCCTTTCGATAAGCTCACCAGCCCTATCTGATAGGGTTGAAACTATTCTATTATTCTGCACAAGGATATCTGCGTATTTGTAATATTTAGTCTTTTGCTCGTCATGCCTTATTGTAAAACCCATGGTAAGCACACCGAGAGGGTTTTTGTAATTACCTTGAAAGTCCAATCCGTATATCCATGTGTCCGCATCGTTTATTCTTCCAGTTACTGGGTGATAATGTGTCCAATGGTTTATCCAAAACACAGGCTTTAACTCAAGGTTTCCCACTTCTTTTGTTAGCTTAGTGTTGAAAAACCATATTTCTGAGTATCTTCCCATATGCTTCCACGGGTCTGCGGTTTGCTGAACTTCACCAGTGTTTTTAAAGGTTGTCCACTGGTCTATGTTCCTTGAAGGGTCTACCACAAGGGCACCGGGTAGCTGAAGGCTTGCCTTTGTATAACCAAAATAGGACTCAATAGTAGAGCCATCAGAAAACATGTATGCAGGTTGTAATGTTATTTGGTTTGTCCAGAACCTATTCCACGGTCTCCAGCTGTTGTCTGTCTGCCTCCTACTTGCGGAAAGGGTAAGGTAAAAGTTTTTAAAGTTTGTTGTGTAGTTCACATGGGATAAAAAGGTTCCGTAGTCACCACCGCCTATTTTAAAAACTCCCCCCTTTCTTTCAAAGGGACTTATGGTCTGGACGCTTATCACACCACCTGCAGAGTTAACTCCCCATAAGGGATTTGGACCTTTGTTTACCTCTATAGACTTTACCAACTGCGTATCAACAAAATCAAGCCTTGTAAGACTGTCTGGGTCTGTAATAGGAACGCCGTTAAGAAGTATCATTATCTGTCTGACGCCGTAAGGAGCTTGAAGTCCTGAACCTCTAAGAATAAGCCTTGTATCATAACCTTGATTCCTTGATTGGATAAAAACGCCGGGTGTGCCAGAAAGTGCCTCCTGCAGGTTGAACATCTTTGTTTCCTTTATCTTTTCTTGACCCACCACTTTGACGCTTGAAGGAACATCTTCTGTTTTTCTTTCCAACCTTGTAGCTGTGACACTAACTTCCTCAAGCTGAAGACTTTGAGCGTAAGAAAGGCTAAAAAGCCCAAGAGTCAGGAGAACATGTCTTCTCATCAAACAACCTCCTGTAAGCTACTGTTTACCACGAATATAATAGAAATTATCGTGAAAGTCAAGTGGATTTATCAAATTATTAAAAAGGGGGGCGAAGCCCCAAGAGGTATGCCATCAAGGACGCACGAGGGAACCGGCGCACCACCAACGATAATATAACATAAAATTCACAGGATTTCAACATGATTTATATCATATACTTTCTGTGGTAGAATATTAAAAAACCATGAGGTGCAGGCATGAAGTGGGATAATCTTTACGCATGGGAAGGTAAGGCAAGGATACCCCAAGAGGGGCAGTTTATAAGGCTAAAAGAGGACAAGAGCCTTGAAGTTCCAGCAAACCCCATAATCCCTTACATTGAGGGTGATGGCATCGGTCCAGAGATAGCTCCCGCCATGATAGAGGTGGTAAACACTGCGATAGAGAAGGCTTACGGTGGAAGTAGGAAGATATACTGGGTGGAGCTTTTGGCAGGGGACAAGGCGGAAGAAAAAACGGGTAAACGCATGCCAGAGGAGACCCTTGAGATACTCAAACAAGCTATAGTTTCCATAAAAGGACCTCTTGGCACACCAGTAGGCAAGGGTGGAAAGTCCCTTAATGCGGTCCTGCGTCAATCTATGGACTTTTACTCCGCTATAAGACCAGTTTACTGGCTTGGGCAACCCGCACCCATTCCTAACCCAGAAAGAGTTAACGTGGCGGTCTTTAGAGAGAACTCTGACGATGTTTATATGAGTATAGAATACATGCCAAAGGCGGAGAATACACAAAAGGTTAGGGAGTTTTTCATAAAGGAGATGGGTGTTTCTGAGTATGCTCTGCCTGAGGACTGTGGAATAACAGTAAAGCCTATGAGCGAATTCAAAACAAAAAGGCATGTGAGAAAGGCTCTAAGGTGGGCTCTTGAAAACAACAAGAAGGTGGTAGCGGTGGTGGGTAAGGGCAATATAATGAAGGCTACAGAAGGTGCCTTTATGAACTGGGCTTTTGAGGTGGCAAAAGAGCCAGAGTTTGAAGGAAGGGTAATAACAGAAGGAGAGCCAAAGGATGGTCAAGTCCTATTGGTAAAGGTTATAACAGACCAGATGCTTATGCAGTTGGTCCTAAAGCCAGAAGCCTACGATGTTATAATCACACAGAACCTAAACGGAGACTATATCTCTGACCTTGCGTCCGCTTTGGTGGGTGGTCCTGGCTTTGTCCCCAGTGGAAACATAGGTGATGGTTATGCACTCTTTGAAAGCACGCATGGAACTGCCTACGACATAGCAGGCAAGGGTGTTGCAAACCCACTTTCTCTTACACTCTCTGGTGCTATGATGCTTGAATATCTTGGATGGAAGGAGGCAAGCGAGCTCATATACAAGGCAGTCAAAAGAGCCATAGAGGACAAACTTGGCACACCAGACATAGCCAACGGTTTTAGGAAGATGGGCATAGAAGCCAAAGCACTCTCTACTATGGAGTTTGCAAAGGCTATAGCGGAGAGGATTTAAACCCTTTTTATAAGCACCCAGCCAAAGGTGAGGTTTTTGGAGCTTATCCTCCTCGTCTTTGGCTTTTCTTTTCTACTTTGTGAAACAGAGGCATCATAAACCCTTTCAAAAAGCTCAGGGTCTTCCTTTTTGAAAACCGCCATGATGGTGGTGCTAAGATAGCCCTGGTGCTTTCCTATGCGTAGCAAAATACCCTCCTCCATCCTTCTTTTTATTTCCTGCAGATGTGTCTTTACCTCTGGCATATTCTTGAAAAATTCCATCTCCAAGTCCAAAACAAGACTATAAAAGCTATTAGAAAGCTCTTTGAGCCTGTCCCAACTGAAGTCCAAATACTTGTAATTTAAGTTTTCAACGCGTATCATTCTATCAATCAAAGACCTCTCAATGAGGAGTTTACCCTCCAGCCTTGTCCCCACCTTTATAGATTCGCAAGCGTAAAGCGATTTATATGAACCTATCATCTTTGGCACTTCTACGCATAAGTCTTTTAGCTCAAAAAACAGGTCAGGGAAGGCTATAGCCTTAAAAAGGTCATACTTAGCATCCACATTTCCCACAGGATTGAAAAATTTTTCTTCAAAGCCCTTACCCTTTGAGCCAAACTCTTCAAACTCCCTCTTATTGTTAACCTTCTGTCTTAGCATGAGCCTTATCCTCTCTCTCAATTCCTTATCCGCCAGTAAAAGACCACCCATGTAGGCAGTCCTTAGAGCACCCTTTAACTCACTGCCGGGTATATAAGGCATGCCAAGAGACTTTATAAACAGCTCCACTTCATTAGTCTTTAGAGAACCAACTATCTCAATTCTATAGAGGGGATTTCCCACATCAATCCCTAACTCCCTTAGCATAGAGAGGTTAAAGTCTTTGTTTTGCATTAAGATTCTAAGGTTTTGAAGGAAGGCGGGATTTTTCTCTAAAAGGTGAGCTATCAAGTGTTGATAGGGATAAACCTCAAGGAAGTTATCTTTTATCGTATACTCCCACTTGGTAATCCTTTCTCCACTTCCTATATGCACTGGGCTTAGAACTTCCAAGCTAAAGTTTAACATGGCTTTCCACCTCTCAAGTATAGAGGAAAGGCATATCCATAGTGGTATAGGTTGTGAGAAATCTGTTTCAATTTTCCGTAGTAGCCTGAGCTGTCTCTTACCTTCATAACCGCACCAGCCTTTATAAGGGGCATGGGTTTTTTCCACAAGAGGTTTCCATGTCTTCCAAAGTAGTTTTCCACCGCAGGTCTTCTCACTTCCACGTCGTAGTAGCTTTCTTGCAGGTCAACATTTTGTGAGTAGAAAAAGTCCGAGAGGCTATAGAAATATTCCCCTGCCTTTTCCGTATACTGTGAAAGCCACTCTGGAGTTTTTAAAAGGCTTACACTAAAAAGCCCCATACCAGTAGACTTGTTGCCACCCAAGGGCAAGAGGTTATATATGGCAGGCAGAAGCTCCTCTGGTTTTTCCTCAAATTCCCAACGGTTTATCTTTACTAAAAGACAAAACTCCCCAGTGGCAAATATGCTCTCAAAGAAAAGTTCCCCTCCCGTGGTGGTGCTTGTGAGCCTATTTATGCTGGCATGAGGGACCAAAGCCTTTGCAAAAAAACTCTTCTCTTCTTGGAGAAGTTTCTCGTAGTCTATGGCATTTCCCATAAGAAAGTCCCTAAGGACCTCCTCAGACACAAAACCCAGAGACTTTAACTTTTTATACTTTCTGTATGCAAAAAATTCCCTATTATCTAAGCTCCTTAGGTCTATCTTTAAGCCAAGGGACGCAGGCTTTGGAAAGTATAGCTTTCCTCCTTCTCTGAAAAGGAGAGAGGAAAATATAACAGGTGGAGAGCTCTCGTAGTCTTCTAAAAACTTCCTTAGCCTATCTTCTCCATACAAAAGCCTTAGACCCCAGCAAAAAGCTCCAAAGAAAGTATGACTGCTTGGTAAGGACTTAAGAAAGCCAAAAGGTTTAAAAAGAAGCGTTAAGAGCATAGCTTAAGAAGCTCTTCAGCACTTATTTCCTCAAGTTTTTTGCCTTCTATCCTCTTAGGCTCAGCCTTGCCAAGGTAAGCGGATTCGGACTTGAACTCCACATTTAGTTTTTCAAACTTCACCCTCCCAGAACCCCTTGAACCATAACCACCAAGATAGTTATCCTCCAACATCCTCATGCCCTGCAAAAGCAAAGAGAGAAGTTTCTTGTCCTCTTCTTTGTATAAGTTAAAGACTATCCTACCCACAAAGACCGCACCCGCAGGCACTCTTTCCACCTTTCTGAGATTAGCCCCTGAGTTTATCCTGTTTATCTGGTTTTCTGTCTTTATCTCTGTAAATATACCCTCACCCAGCTCCTTTTGTATCCTGTCAAGGGTATTCTCTGTTGGGTATGCATCACAAAAGATGAGTCTTGGTGGTCCTGGTTGCTCTTGGAGAGGAAGACTTTCAAGGGTTTTGGCATTTCCAGTGCCAAAGAGTATGCATATGCTACATTTTCCACAGTCGCAGGGAGAACCTGCAAGTTTTATATCTGTCCCTGCCTTCTTTATCATCTTCTCCACACTTCCAGTAGACCACTCAAGGAGACTTCTTATCTTGCCCTTGAGAGAAGAGCCCGGTATATAGGGAACACCCTTTGGGAGCTCTCTGCCAGAGGGATAAAAGGCTGGTATGCTTATGTAGGTTTTTATCACAGGATTGTCAAGACCGCCTATGTCAAAGTTTTCCTTTGAACCCCCTATGCGAATACCAGTAAGAGCCTTCAGCTCATACTCAAAGACAAAAGAGCCAAGAAACCTAAACATGGCTTAACCTCCCTATGATTCCTTTTTGGAATAGGCTACCATTGCCATAAAGAAGTCCGAAGCCTTTCGTAGGCTTTCTTCGGTAAATTTCTTCTCAATGCTGTCAAGAATGGAACGTATAAGCCTGCCAAATTCCTTATCTATAACTTTCCTGTTTTCTTGATATTGGGTTATGGCATATAGTCTGTAGAGGTAATACTTTAGCTCTTCCTTTTTCTTGCCTTCTTGTAGTCTGTCGTAGATGTTTCTTATCTCTAAATAGAACCTCCTAAGCTGAACCCCTCTGAGCTCTAAGTTTTCCACTATCTTACTGGCATAGCCCTCTGGATGAAATATGTCTCTGTCATCCAATTTGGAAAGGTCTCCGCCTAATTCTTTTTCTAACTTTGTTTCAAACTCATATACTACTCTCTGTTTATCACCCCTATTCCTTTCATCTTGTTTACCATATTTCATGGTATATCCTCCATATAATTTTTATAACCCTACTCCCTATTATTTTCTGACACACCCCTTGTTTTCATTATCACATATTTTGCCATAAAAAGTGCATTCCTCTTGAGGGTGTAGTCCTTATCTGTCTCTATAAGGGTTTTCACAAACTTTTCACGCTCTCCCCCTTTCACGTTTCTGTGAATCTGGTAATAGAAAAGTGGATAAAACTTCCACCATTTCTCCTTACGGTTTTCTCTGAAGTATTTCATCAACGTGTATATGCGATAAAAGGTTGACCTGCCTATGTGTCCATCTTTGATAAACTGCTCCAGTTCCTTTGAATTGTCAATGCCATCCCTCAGCTCCTCTTGGGTAAGGATTTCGTTAAGTATAGAAAAGTGAGGAAGACCCTCGGATTTCTCGCCTTCGGAAATTATTCTTGTTTTTTCCCTTTTTACACTTTTTTCCTCTACCTCCGCAAACTCTCCTGCAAAACGCACTGGCACTTCTGGTCTGTCTATATGAAAACCCACAGAGAAGTTTAGTAATGGATTGTAAGCGGTATATTTGTCAAAGTCCACCTTTAGCTCCAAAATCTTTTCCACAAGCTGGTCCCAAGGTCCTATCAAGAAAAAGTCATCTCCACCCGCATACAAGGTATATATGTCAGAGCCCTTGAGGAACTCATTGAGATATCCAGAAAAGAAAAGGTCAAGACTTCTGCTCAAAGTGGCAAGCCTTGAGAGAGAATACTCCTTTATAGACTGGAATATAAGACCCAAAAAGTCCACATCACCCCTTGCAAAGGCTATCTTTTTGTCCCCCTTTGCCTTCTCAGAAAGGCGTTCAAAATCCAAGGTAGAGCCTTCTTCATTCTTTGGAACATAGTTGGCAAAAAAGAGAAAGCCATCCGCTCCCTTCTCAAGAAAGTCTGTATGGTTTATGAGATAGACCTCCTCAAGGTCTTCCTCTGGCTCTTCTAACAGATAAACACCCCCTATGCCCTCAAGGTAAAAACCCCACCTATTTAACCACATATGTGTATCAAAGGCTATATACTTAGCCTTAGTGAGAGCGTTGCCAAGCTCAAGAAAGACTTCACACCACTTACAGACTTCCTTTCCTTCTTCTACCATTCCCCACATGCAAGAGGGACACATACCATCCCCCTGCCCATAAGCAAGCTCTTCAAAAACTTCCATAGTTAGGCTAAACTTTCTCTTCTTTTGCAGGCTTATCCTTTCGTGTAGCCTTTTCATGGTTTCCCTAAAACCCTCACCACTAAGACCCTCCTCCCTCGTATCAACCCAAGAAAGCACAAAGCCCAGCTTACCACCAAACTCCCTTATAAGAGCCTCTTCTACCCTCTTGGCAAAGCCCCTTAGCTTGTCTTCTATGCCCTCCTCGTAGCCAAAAAGTGCCAAAAACTTCCCTCCACCTGCGTATATAAGATTACACAGAGGATATTCCAATTCTTTTAGCAATGCCCTTGCCACAAGATGAGGAAGCACCGAAAGGAAAAAGCTCCTACCCCTTAATCTCTTTGCCACACCCTTTATATTGGTAAGAGAAAAGAGAAACTCTTGAATTCCACTTATATCACCATCCACTAACAAAAACCTTTCCTTATTTGTGGAAAGTGCACAGGCTATGGCAGAGACCATCCTTGAGTGGTCAAAAAGGGATATGTCTGGATAGTGTCTTGTGCCTCTTTCCCTGTCATAGGTAGACGCAGGGACGCACCAACAGTATTTGTAAAAGAGATGATAAACCTTTAGAAAAGCCTTGTGAAGGTCGGAAAAGTCTACCTTCTTTAACTCGGACTCAAATGCTTTGAGAATGTCCGCATATTTATCTACAGGAGTGCCTTCCTTTGGAAATAGCACATTTTTGGTTAGTTCAAGCTTATTGAGTTCTATGTAGTATTCTTTGTCTAACTGTGAGTTAAAAAAGTCAACCTCAAGACCCAAAAAGATAGGTCTTAGCCTTTTTATGGCTTTATCGGAGATGTCTTCTTGTTCTTGACTTCTTTCTTTGCTTGAGTTTATGTCCGCAACTTGGTATAGCTTTTGCTCTTGGTTCTTGGGCTTGTGATGAAAGGCAGAGTCAAGCACCTTTTGGTAATCGTCTGGGCTTAGCTTGTTTTTTAATACCCTCTCTATAAACTTATAAGACAGCTCCGCATGAGCGTAGCCAAAACCTTCCTTACCTTCTGCCTTTTCCCCCGCTCTGTCTAACAGCTTACCAACATCATGAAAAAGACCCCCAAGTGCCAACAAAACCCTATACCTGTATTTATCCATAGCTCCCCTCACTAACATTGTAATAGAAAACTTCCCTTTTTTGGGTTTTCTGACATCTGGTAAAATACCCCTCGTGCATTATAATTAAACCCATGAGGTCTTTGGCTTTTATCCTTCTATTGAGTTTCTTGCTTTCTTATCCCTTAGCCAAGGAAATTTCCTTCACTCTTGAAGATAGGGATAGGATTATAAGGCTTGAGGAAAACCAGAGAGAGGGTTTTAAAGCTCTAATGCAAAGGATAGATGATACAAATAAAAGGATAGATGATATAAACAAAAGGATAGATGACACGAACAAGAGGATAGATGACATGATAAGTATTATGCTCTGGGGTTTTGGTGTTTTGTTTGCTGGTATGATGAGCCTTATAGGTTTTGTGATATGGGATAGGAGAAGTGCACTTGCTCCAGCTATTAGAAAGACAAAGGAGCTTGAAGAAAGAGAGGAAAAGATTGAAAAGGCTCTCAAAAAACTCGCAGAAAAAACCCAGAAGTAAAAGAAGCCCTAAAAGAAGCTGGTATCCTTTAGAGCTATCTAAGGTATAGAAACCTTGTCTATGCCTCGTTTAAAGCTCTTTATAACTTGCAACCCGGACTATTCTATCCAATTGAAACTAAGTCTCCATCCCTCACGGTGGGCTCAAAACGGACAATCTATATGTAGCCTTAAACCCATATAAACTGTCTCCATCCCTCACGGTGGGCTTAAAACAATTGGCAAAAGCATACGAAGATGGCGAGCTTACGGGTCTCCATCCCTCACAGTGGGCTTAAAACAAGCGAACAGCACACATATAAAAATGATGTCCATATCATGTCTCCATCCCTCACAGTGGGCTTAAAACTGGCAATATTTATTTGGCAACATTACACTGTCAGAGAAGTCTCCATCCCTCACAGTGGGCTTAAAACCCCAAAGCCACATATAAAGAAAAATAAGATACAGCAAGCCTTTTGTCAAGGGGATACCACTCTCAAATGAGGGTAATTTTTCTCCAACCTCCGATAATGCACAATTTAGTATGCAATTGTCAAATTTAAAGCGTTGAAAGACAAAGCTCTAAAGCACTTGCATCAAAGCGTCAAAACATCAAAACATAAAGACAACAAAATATAACCCGTGAAGGACGGGGAAACCACCATATCTTTCTTAGTCAATACTACCCCCTTAACTTCAAAGAGCAAAAACCCTATTCAACTGCCAAGATGTCAAGGTAGCAAAGCTCCCTAACCTACCTTTTGAAGATTATAACAAACTTTGGTGTAAAATGCTAATACAACTATGCCTATTAAACTGGCTCTTAGCTTTAAGACCGAGGCAAACTTAGAGGTTTCCAATGACCTTATGCATGCCTTTGTCTTTTCCTTGTTTCCACAAGAGGTAGCAGAAAAGGTTCACAAGAGAGAGGAAAAGCCTTTTAGCCTTAGAGGTTGGAACTTTACAGAGAGGGGTTTATTGCTTAGGATTTCTCTTTTGGAAGACCAGCTTTTTCCAGCGTTGGTTAGTCATTTTTACCTTTCTAAAAATGGCTTTAGGCTAAAGGATGTGGAGCTACAGCCTGTTGTGCCAAGTGGTCTAAGAGAAGAGGAGTCCATATCTTACCAAGAACTCTTGGAGCTTGAATCCTACGAACACTACTCGGTGGACTTTATAAAACCTACCACCTTTAGAAGAGGTCGTTGGGACTATCCCCTTCCAGACCCACCCGCATTGTTTAGAAGTCTCTACAAAAAATGGAAGAGCCATCACCCTTTTCCTTTGGAAGAGGACAAGCTCCTACATCGGGTCTATTCCAAAGTTTACATCTTAGCACACAAAATAAGGGTTGAGACGGTGGAGCTTTCCTTTGGAAAACTTAGAGGTTTTGTGGGAAATGTGGTCTTTGGTGTCAATGACAAGGAGTTTTCAAGGTTAGTTCATGCCTTGCTTAAGTTTGGTGAGTTTTCTGGAGTTGGAAGAAAAAGTGCCATGGGTATGGGAGTTATGGTCTTGCGTAAAGAAACCTAAGAGTCCCAGCTGGAAGAACCCCAGCTATCCCAAGAAGAGCTACCACTGTCCCAGTCATTGGAAGAGCTCCACCAACTGTCGTTGCTTGAGTTCCAATGGTCGTTAAAGACATGATACATAGGGCATGATGGGTCCCACATGGCACGGGAAATATCGCAGTCATCGTGGCTGTCCCACCTTCTTGTGGTATTGTAGTCAAGGAATGAGTGGCTGTCCCAGAGTCTTCTGTCTTCATCTCCAAGAGGGCTATGAGAGTCTAAGGAGCTAGTGTGTGCTGAGCTGGTGTTTTCCCACTGCTCTGAAAGGTTAGAAGTCCCAGGGTGCACGTTAGAAGAGAAGGCTTCATCGTTGGCGTCTTTTATCTTCCAGAGGAGAAAGAGGACTGCCAGCAGTAAAACTATCCACTCCATAGCTCACCTCCTATCTCTAAGAGTTTGGAAAGGCTTCATCGTTGGATTTTTTGATTCTCCATATAAGAAAGGCAAGCACCAAAGCCAAAACTAACCACTCCATAGCTACCCTCCCATAGTTATAATGTATCCTCCCTCTCGCAAACTTCTTAGAAACTCAAGGTCAAGCACCCGCTCGTAGGTTCTGTCTTTGCTACTGTAGTTGTATATGTATCCCTTGTCGTAGTGTCCAAAGGCTACGCCAAAAAGATATGCCAAAGCGACAGGGCAGGAAAAGAAAAAGTGAATTGCCTTATAGGCTTTCTTACCCTTTACCTCTTGCACCGCAGAGGAGATTTCTTGAGCTATCCTCTTGAAAGTGCTCGGCTCAAGGTTTCCCCTATAGGACTCTGTGGTAAGGAGCAAAAGGTCTGCCCTAATGCCCTTGCTCTCTAAGAAATGCTCCACGTCCGCAGTGGGATTGTGGTGGGAGAAAAAGAGGACTACCGCAAGGTCTTCTCCACCTTCTTTTAGTTCACTTTTCACAAATTGGTAGTCCCTTGTGTGCTCCTTTATCTCCCTTGTGTTTTGTAGGTCAATGGGAAAGTATTTTCTCTCACTGCTATGGTAATGGTAGAAAACAGAGGGTCTTGTGTGTCCGTAGAGAATTCCCAAGGCAAAGGAAAGGCTCGCAGGTCCGTTTACCGCAATATGAGCTTTTAGCCTACCTATTAGGGTATAGTCAAGAACGCTTATGAGCCCAAAAAACCTTTTTGCAATTTCCTGCCATCCGATACCGCTTAGCTGACCTGTTTGTATGACAAGTTTTGATGGGTCTATGCGATGGATATTTTTTAAGTTTAGTAGGTTTTCCTCCTTATGGAAAAACTCCTCAAGCCTTAGGTGGTCAATGGAAACCGCCACAGGAACTTCCACAATATTTGCACTTAGCCAATTCAAAAGGTCATCCACCTTAGGAAGATGAAAGGGTATAGCCAAGTGCATATTGAACCTTTCACACACCTTAGACTTTTTATCCAAAGAGTCCACCTTTACTATCCTGCCATCCTTTCTAACTCCACCGCTCCAACAGAGGTTTGGTGGTAGCCTTTTCTTTTCCGCATCCATACACAAAGCCAAGGTCAAAGAAAGTTGAAAACTGTTTCCCACAAACTCACTGTCAAAGATAACACTAACAGAGCCAGACACAAAGCCTTTGGAACGCAGGTATTCCACCACAGGAGTTATATACCTTTTCTTGTCTGGTAGGTTGCAAAAGACCTCTGGTGTATCCTTTATTGCCAGACCCCTTATTAGCTTGCCATCCCTTTCAGAGACCGCAGGAAACTCAAACTCCACATAGGGATTTTCCAAAAGTGCCTTTGCGACCGCCTTTTTTACACCCAAAGCCTTGGCAAGTTTTTCCTCATCAAAATACCTTTCAGAAAGGCGTAGATACTTTACCAAAGCAAAATGCACCCCAGGGCTTAGATAATCCCACTGCCTTATAAGGTCTACAAGGACTTCTTCCAAGTCTCCCCTGTGGAGAAACTCTATAAGGTCTTCTTCCTTGAAAAGGCTAAAGTTCCACAACCTTTAATTCCTCCGGAATGTTTATTCCAAAGAAGTTTCCAAGAATCTCCAACCTTGGAGACTCCACCTCACCCTCAAAGACCACCACAGAACCCAAAAGCACCCTAACAACCTTACCCACAAACTCTATAGGCAAGTATAGCCTTAGCAAACCTTCCTCCAAAACCACAAAGAAATTCCCTACTTTGAAGTATCTATTATCCGCTGCGAGAGCATAAGTGCGTATCTCTTCAAGAGCCTTTTCTGTATCTGGTGAAAGCCTTATAACTTGCGCCTCTTCTCTTTCTGCAAGCTCCGCCTGAGCCAACAATGAATACATAGTCCACTTTGCCCAACGCTTAGAATTGAGTTTAATAAATCTCCTTGTATGCCACGGAATACTCTGGCTTTCTCTAAGGAAGTTCTTTATCCTTTCCAACTGATCCTGAGATATTACTCCGATAACTTGGCTATATGTGGTGATTAATTCTTGTCTTAGATAGTCCCACACCGGCACAACTCCCAGTCTTAAACCACGCCCTTTAATCTCATACATTGGTGCATTGTTTGGTAAGAGCTGTAGGTAAGAGGTCATCGGAACTGTAAGATACAGCCCCTCGCCTGTTTCTTCCAATATTAGAAATCGCTCTACGGGCATGCTCCAGAGTTCCCTTATCTGCCCACACTTAGGCGGTTTCTTGTGCTGGACCTCTACAAGTTTATCAGAACCCTCTTTCAAATTCTTCTCATATATCTCCAAAAGCTCCAATTCCAAACTCATGGCAGCTCTCCTCTTTCATTACATATATAACCCTTTTTCTGGCAAACCTCTGACAGAAACCTCTCCGCCACAACCCTAATCTCCTCCGCAGAAGCATCACCTAAAATCTCCCTCAGCTTACCCTTCCTTAGCCTTTCCCACCTCTTGTATAGGTTATCCTTAGAAATATCCCTCAGTTCTATCTCCGAGTTATATAGATACTTATAAAAGTAATAGCATAGCACTACCATATCCCCGTCTTTGAGATTTTTCATAAGTGCCTCAAAAAGCGTGCTACCCTCCACTTCCGCAAAGTGATGTCTTGTATCTCTAAGGTTATCTTCGTAAACTACAGGCTTTGCATCCTCCTCTTCAAAAACCTGTTTTTGAATACTGTAAACCTCTATCTTCTCACCGTTTACAATGTCTACTAAGAAGTTTCTTATGAGGGTTTTCAGATAATGCAGGTTTATATACTTTAACTTGTGCAGATAGTCTTTGTTGTTTATTAGCCTAAGCCTCAGCTCAGATAGGACTTCCTCCTCGTAGTCATCTCCGAATTTTCTCCTTAGCAAGGCGTCCATATACTGGCTCAATGAGGACCTTATTAGCTTTTTCATATAGTTCTCTTCCTTTACACCACCATACAAAAAGCCAGAGATAAGTTGTTTGTAGTCCCTCATCTAAAATACTCCCTTCTTAAGCTATCAAGAAACTCAAGGTCTCTACACGTGCCACAAAATTCGTATTTAAACTCCCTAAACCTATCCTTATGCACCATATAGGCAAGCACCTCTTGTCTGTTTCTGTCTCTTAAGATAAAGCACTCTACATCAAGGCTTTGACATGCTTTATTTTTACCCCTATAGCAAAGGCTAAGGTCTACCCTGCGTTTTGAGTAGGTTTTTGTAGTTAGAAAGACAATAAGGTAAAAATCCCTTTCAAGCCTTCCTATAAAAGGTCTTCTCCTTCTTGCCTTGTATACTCCAAGGTCTAACCTGAGAAGGTCTTCAAGCCTTGATAGAGCCTCATCGGTAAAAACACCCAAGAACCTTTCCCCAGAAGCTACGATTTTCTCTTCGTCCCCTAACTTTTTCTCAAAGAGTTTCTCAAAACTTTTTAGCTTTTCCATCCGTTAATAAGATTATA
>Ga0209823_100004_pt1 | contig 18062 bp, 19 predicted proteins | sample GXS201metaG_FD_185475 | JGI IMG/M metagenome (GOLD analysis project Ga0209823, IMG submission 185475) | Hot spring microbial communities from Gongxiaoshe hot spring, China to study Microbial Dark Matter (Phase II) - GXS 20120812B (SPAdes)... ...
TACGCTCTTGACCCTCCCAGAGAGAACCCACTCCCTTATCTTCTTTGCATCGTAGAGGTTCTTGGCGGTGGTTACTCCACCAAGCTCAACTCCTGGTATGGGTGGCACAAAGGCGTAAGCCCCAGCGGCCAGAAGGCACTTGTCATAGGGTATCTCCTCCCCACCTCTGACTATGACCACCTTCCTCTTGTTGTCTATTCCCACCACCTCCTTTTTAGGTCTAAAGTCTACTTTATACTTTTCGTAAAAGTCAAAGCCTCCCTTATAAAAAAGAGCTTCTTCGGATATGTCTCCTCTTATCACATTTTCCATGCAGTTGGGTGCGTATGTAGGAAACTCCTCGTCAGAAAGCACTATTATGTCAGAGTTTTGGTCTATCTTCCTAAAGGCTTCTATGGCACTGGCAGAAGCTGGTCCGTTTCCTACTATAACCACTCTCATCTTTCACTAAGTTTAAGAATATACTCCAAGCATGTCCTTACGCCAAAGCCCGTGCCACCCTTTGAATAGTAGGAGAACTCCTCTCTTAGGTGTGCAGGTCCTGCAATGTCAAGATGCACCTACTTTATCCCTTCGCCCACAAACTCCTCAAGAAACATGGCGGCGGTTATGGCACCTCCGTAGCGACCTCCAGAGTTAAGCACATCGCCTTCACCCTTCTTTATCTTCTCTCTTAGCCTTTTGTCATCCATTGGCAGTTTCCACATGCGTTCTCCTGTAAGTTTTGAAAGGCTAAAAATTTCTTCACCAAACTCCTCATCGTTGGTAAAAAGCCCTGCGGTGTATTCTCCAAGAGCTACCATACAGGCACCCGTTAAAGTTGCCATGTCTATTATTCTTGACACTCCAAGGTTTGAGGCGTAAGAGAGGGCATCCGCCAAAGTTACTCTTCCCTCCGCATCCGTGTTGTCTATCTCTATGGTTTTTCCGTTCATAGCTCTTATTATGTCATCGGGTCTGTAGGCGGTTCCGCTTGGCATATTCTCCGCAGCACCAAAGATGCCGTGGACTTCCACTTGAGGCTTTAGCTGTGCAATGGCTTTCATTATTCCTATAACCGCACAGGCACCAGACTTGTCCATCTTCATAGTTCTCATGTAGTCCCCAGTCTTTATGTTAAGCCCACCGCTGTCAAAGGTAAGACCCTTACCCACTATGGCAATTTTCTCCTTTGGCTCACCCTGAGGTCTGTATACCATATGGACAAACCTCGGCGGAGTTGCGGAACCCTTTCCCACACTCCAGAGGGCTTGCATACCCATCTCTTGTATCTCCTTCTCATCATACACCCTACACTCAAGCCCATGTTCTTGTGCGACCTTCTGTGCGATATCCGCAAGGGTTATAGGGTTTATGACGTTTCCGGGTTCATTTACAAGGTCTCTTGTAAAATTCTGTGCCTGTGCAAAGACCATACCAACTTCCACCCCCTTTGAGTCTGCACCGCATATATAAACTTCTTCAAGTCTTTGGTTCTTCTCCTCTTCCTTCTTTGTCTTATACTTGTCAAAGCGATAACTTCCAAGAATTGCACCCTCAGTAATTGCTTTACTTAGCCTGTAGTCGAGGCTTCCAGCGTATATATACAGGGTTTTGACCTTGTCCTTGTTTGCCCTCTTAGAGGCTAAAGCAGAGGCAATCCTGTAGCTATCCTCACCTACCTTCTCCTTCTTTCCAAGCCCTACCACATAAAAGACCCTTACATCATCACCCACAAGCAGGCTAATCTTTGCCAGAGTTTCTTCTTTGCCCTTAAAGTTTTCCGCAGAAAGTATTTTCTCTACCTGCCCCTTAAGAGACCCAAGAAAATCAAGGTTCTCTCTGTCATCTTCAAAGAGGAATATAGCTATAGGCTCTTTCAATTCCTCCGCTTTAAACTCTCTTGCTTCTACTCTCATCCTTCACCTCCAAGAATATCTATTCTAATTCAATCTCGGCTTTGAGCCTTTCGTAGATTTTGATTAAAGAATGCCTCTTGCTGAATATTCTATTTTTCCTCTTCAAGTAGACTATAATCATGATTGACCGCATTTCTAAGCTCCCTTAACTCAAACCATTCTTTTGAAGAGTCAACGATGCCTAATTTCTCCGCAAGGTTTATAATGTCTATAGGATACACAACATCCACATTGTAGCCTACTTTTCTCAGGAAAATTCTAAGTAGTTTCCCAAGGAGCTCTTGGAGCTTTGCTATCCTGTATATAAAGGCGTCTATGAGAACCTTGTCCTCAACTTCCGTATCGTAGTAGCTTTTCAAAGGAAACAAGCGAGAAATTTTCTCTTCAAGTTTCTCCAAAAATTCCACATTCCTTCTATAGGCTTCAAGATAGTATAGAAGTTCTTCCTTCATAGCTTTATACCCTCCGAAAGGGCTTTTTTGTGAATTGGTAGCTCCCCTCTTTCTGGATTGTAGTAAACCACGTCAATTTTCTGCTGTCCTATCCTCTGCCAAAGTTTGTATATAAACTCAAACTTTTTCTCAACAAACTCTTTAGGCGTCATAGAGGTTTTAACCAAAAGGTCTATATCTCCACCCCGTCTGTTTGGGTCAAGTCTTGAGCCAAAGAGAATTATTTCCACATCCTTGTCAAAGACTTCAGATGCGGTTTCCTTTATGGCTCTTATCTCTTCCTCTGATAGCCTTAACTTCATTCCTCCTCTTGAGGTGTGCTTTCCCTTTTCATGGCTACTTTACCTGTTCTTGCCATCTCTTTTATGCCGAAGGGTTTTACCAGCTCTATAAAGGCGTTGACCTTGTCCTCTGTTCCCGTTATCTCAATGGTGTAGGTTTCTGGAGAGACGTCCACTATCCTGCACCTGAATATCTCCACGAGCCTAAGTACCTCGTCCCTTGCCCTTGGCGTGGCGGTATGGACCTTTATAAGGGCAAGCTCCCTCTCCACATGAGGCGTGTCTGTTAAATCTTTTACTTTTATGGTGTCTATTAGTTTTCTAAGCTGTTTTACCACTTGGTCTATTACCACGTCATCACCTATTACCTCAAGGGTCATACGAGAAATACCCTTTTCATGGGTTTCACCCACCGACAAGCCTTCTATGTTGTATCCCTTACCTGCTATGAGGGTTGCAATGCGAGCAAGAACGCCAAGCTCATTACGCACAGTAAGGGTTATAATGTGCTTGCGCACTTCTCCCTTCTTCACTTCTCTGAAAAGGGGGGCTTTTACCGCATCAAGCTGAGAGCTTCCAATGGTATCTGACATCCTAAAACCTCCTTTAGCCCACTAAATACATGGTCTCCGCTTCTACTGCCTTTTTGCCATCTTCTAATATCATATCTCTGTAAGACTTTCCTGCAGGAACCATAGGAAGCACATTTTCCTCCCTGTCCACGTGGAAGTCCATTATAACGGGCTTGTCCTGAACCCTTAGGGCTTCTTCTATTATCTCTCTCACCTCTGAGGGCTTTTCCGCCCTAAAGCCCACCGCACCGCAGGCTTCAGCGAGCTTTACAAAGTCAGGCTGAACGGAAAGGTCTACCTCCGAATATCTTCTCTCGTAGAAAAGCTCTTGCCACTGACGCACCATGCCCAGATATCCGTTGTTTATTATGGCAACCTTAACTGGCACTTTGTATTGCACCGCAGTAATAAGCTCCTGCATGGTCATCATAAATGAACCATCTCCGTCTATTACAAACACCTCCTTGTCTGGTCTCCCCAGTTTTGCCCCAATGCCTGCAGGAAAGCCAAAGCCCATAGTGCCAAGCCCTCCAGAGTTTATAAACTGTCTTGGGAAAGAATACTTATAAAACATTGCAGACCACATTTGATGCTGTCCCACACCTGTGGAAATTATGGCGTCGCCCTTTGTCGCTTCGTATATTTGCTCTATTACATACTGAGGTTTTATAACCGTGTTGGATTTTCTATAGGTGAGAGGATGCTTTTTCTTCCAGCCCTCTATACGCTCAAGCCATTTTTGCCTGTCCTCTGGGAAGAAGAGCTTTGCACCTTCTCTTTTTATCTCCTCAAGGAGCTTCCTTAGGACTATTTTCACATCGCCCACTATTGGCACATCCACCACTATGTTCTTGGATATGGAAGCGGGGTCTATGTCTATATGGATTATCTTTGCCTGAGGAGCAAACTCTTCTACCTTTCCAGTGACTCTGTCGTCAAAGCGCGCACCCACCGCTATAAGTAGGTCGCAGTTATATACCGCCATGTTGGCGTAATATGTGCCGTGCATTCCAAGCATGTGGAGAGACAGAGGATGAAGCTCTGGGAAGGCACCCTTGCCCATGTTGGTAGTGGTAACTGGTATCTTCATAAGCTCTGCAAGTTCCACAAGCTCCTTTTGTGCCTCTGCCTGCACCGCTCCACCACCCACATAGAGGACTGGTCTCTTGGCTTCCATTATGAGCCTTACCGCCCTTCTTATCTGCTGGAGGTTGCCCTCAAGGTGAGGCCTATAGCCGGGAAGTGATTCCTTTACTTCCTCAAGAGAAGGAATTGAGACATCGCTGAGCTTTTGTGTTATGTCTTTGGGAATATCCACAAGCACGGGTCCCGGTCTTCCAGTCCTTGCTATGTAGAAGGCTTGACGAAGTATGAGAGGTAGGTCTTCTATTCTTTTTACCAAAAAGTTATGCTTTGTTATAGGTCTTGTTATGCCCACTATGTCCACTTCCTGAAAGGCGTCGTTGCCTATAAGATGAGTGGGGACTTGCCCCGTTATAAAGACCACGGGCACAGAGTCCATATAGGCATCCGCTATGGCGGTTACTAAATTCGTAGCTCCTGGTCCAGAAGTGGACATGGCAACGCCCACTTTGCCCGTTGCCTTTGCATAACCCTCCGCCATATGTCCTGCACCCTGCTCATGTCTTGCAAGGATGTGCCTTATACCTCCATCTCTGTAGAGGGCATCGTAGACCTCCATTATGGCACCGCCCGGGTGACCAAAGATTATCTCCACACCCTCTTCCTTTAGAGCTTCTATTACAATATCCGCACCCTTTCTTGGCATATTCTACCTCCATTCTTAGACTGTAAAGATATAAAATATATGCCAGTGTTTAGATTTTGTTAAATTTCTCCGCCAGAGTATAAGTTCATAAGAATTAGCTTAAATAAGCATTATTAATGATCTATCAAACATATTCTTATTGACAGGCTCGCTTTTCAAGGTTTATGATTTTAACCAAATCCTTTAAAGGAGGTAAAGCATGATTACAAGGCGTGACCTTTTAAAGTCCGCAGGAGTAGGGGCTGTTGCTCTAAGTGTTTCCTCACAACCTGTCTTTGCAGCGGCGGAAAAGGTGGTCAAAATGGAAGCCCTAATGCCCCCACCAAAGGGCAACAGGGTGGTAATATGCGGTGGTGGATGGGCTGGTTTAACAGTGGCAAAGTATCTAAAAAAGGAAAACCCAAACATAGAAGTGGTCTTAATTGAAAAGAGACCCAACTTCTTCTCCTGTCCCATATCCAACGAATGGCTTGCGGATCTTGTAAGCCTTGATTTTATATCCCATGACTACAATCAACCCGCTGCAAAGTATGGCTACAGGTTTGTAAACTACCCTGTTATAGGCATAGAAAGGGACAAGAAGAGGGTTTATACTCCAAATGGCTATATAGAATACAACTACCTAGTGCTTGCCCCGGGTATAAGATACAACTACTCCGCATGGTTCAAAGACGATAAGGAAATGGCAAGATACACAAAACTGCACTACCCTGCAGCTTTTATACCCGGGTCTGAACATATTGCCCTTAAGAGAAAGGTTCATGAATTTGAAGAGGGAGATTTTATAATTACCGTTCCACCAGGTGCCTACAGATGTCCACCTGCTCCATATGAGAGAGCTTGCATGATAGCAGAGGTATTCAAAAGAAACAAGGTTAAGGGTAGGGTTATAATCCTTGACCCTAAGGGTGATATAGCTCCGAAGGGTCCCGGCTTTAGAGCTGCTTATGAGCAGGTATACTTGGGAATTGTGGAATATGTGCCTAACGCGGGGATAAAGGAAGTGGACCCTGTTAAAAAGGTCATAAAAACCAACGCAGGCGACTTTAAGTTTGCGGATGCTAACCTTGTACCTCCACATCAGGCAGGAGAGCTCGTATGGATGGCGGACCTTATAGCAAAGGACAAGGAAGGTAAACCCACAGGCTGGGCAGACCAAGACCCGCTTACTTTCCAAGCAAAGGCAGACCCTCATGTGTTTTTGGTGGGTGACGTTATAGGAGGAGTTCCTTATCCAAAGAGCGGGCATATGGGCAACTCCCAAGGTAAGATAGTGGCAAAGGTCATAGCTTCCAGAATAGCTGGCAAGGAATACAAACCAACACTTCCCGACAATACCTGCTATTCCATGGTCAACGGCTCACCTCAGGAGGCTATAGTTATAAACGTTAACTATGAGTACAACGAAAAGGAAAAGAAGATAATACCTAAGCCCAAGGTTATAAACGAAAGGTCGGAAGCTCTCGCAAAGGCAACATACGAATGGGCAAGAGCCATATACAGGGACATGTTCTCATAATGTTCTTGGGGCGTCCTCCCGCCCCGTTGCAACACATGTTGCAGAAGGGAACAATTTTTATATCTGGAGTTGTGTTTTTAAGCCCTTTTCTTTATGGCACTGAATTTGCATAGCTATCAAGCGAAAAGTTTATAATAACATCCAAAGAGGTGTGATGCATGGACAGAAGGGATTTTATAAAAACCTGCGGAACTGTAGCGGTAGCTTCTATGATAGACGCCAGCTTTTTCTCTCAAGCACTAGCCCAGCAAAAGGATGGTATGTTTCAGGCATACAAAAAGGCACTCTTGGTAAAACAAGATGGTTCTCCTATAAAGGAAGAGGACATAAAGCCTCATGTAAACTACATATTTTTCTATCCCCATACCGCCACACCCTGCTACCTGCTCAACCTCGGCGAATCCATACCGCCGGCGGAAATAAAACTAAAGGATGGCAAAAGCTACCAGTGGAGTGGTGGCGTTGGTTCAAAGAAGAGCATAGTTGCCTACTCTGCCATATGTGCCCACCAGTGGAGTTATCCAACTCCTCAGTATTCTTTTATAAACTATTACCCACCAGACACACCTTCAGAAACCACAAAAAAGGCTGGAATAATCCAGTGCTGTGCTCATCTTGCCCTGTATGACCCTAAAGCAGGAGGTAGCGTAATAGACGGACCTGCGGAGTTTCCTCTTGCCTCCATAGTGCTTCAGGAGGAGGGAGGAAACTTTTATGCGGTTGGCGTCTTGGGCAAAGACCAGTTTCAACAGTTTTTTGACAACTACAGAACAGAATTAAGACAACAGTATGGTTCCACTGCAAAAGCCAGAGAGTTAGTGGATAAATGTATTGTTATGGAGGTGGATAAATATGTCCAAGCAGTGGTCAGGTGTTAATAGAAGAGAGTTGATAGGAGGAGCTGTAGCCTTTGGCTTGACCGCACCATTGATGGTTTATGCAAGACCACAAAAGAGACAAAAGGCTCAAGTAGTTATAGTAGGTGGCGGATATGGAGGCGTTACAACCGCCAAGTATCTGAAAAAGGAAAACCCAAACCTTGATGTGGTGCTCATTGAGGAAAGACCCTTTTTCATGTCCTGTCCCATGTCAAACCACTTTCTTACCGGTCTTATGGAGCTTACGCCACTTTGTTTTTCTTACAATGTGTTAGAGGTAAAGCATGGAATAAGAGTCCTAAATGACAAAGTCCTTGGTGTGGAGCTTGACAAAAAAGTTGTGAGAACTTCTTCTGGCTATATAGCCTACGATTATCTTGTGCTCTCTCCTGGTATAGACTACGACGTAGAAGATAAACCCTTTTACAAAGAGTCTCTGGTTTACAACCCCCCAGCCTTCAAACCCGGTTCAGAGCATATATACCTCAAAAGACTTATAGAAGACTTTGAAGGTGGTGATATTGTAATTACAGTTCCACCACCACCCTACAGATGCCCACCAGCACCCTACGAGCGCGCAGCTTTGGTAGCCAGTATGATAAAGAAAAACAATCTAAAAGCTCATATTTACTTTATTGATGCCAATGAAAGGCCCATGATAAACTCAGAGGGCTTTCTATCCGCTTACTATGACCTCTATAAGGGCATAGCCACCTACATAACCTCAGCACAGGTAAGAGATATAGATGTTCACAAAAGGGTAGTCAAGACTTCTCATGGGGATTTTAAGTATGACCTTGCAAACATAATCCCACCCATGAAGGCAAGCGGACTTCTTGAAGATGCTGGACTTTTGAGGAAGGGTCAGAAGTGGGTGTAGGTCAATCCTCTAACCTTTGAATCTTCTGTGAAGAATGTGTTCGTCATAGGTGATGCCTGCCAAAGCTATCTACCAAAGAGTGGATATGCTGCGCATTCAGAAGGTAAGATGGTGGCAAAGATCATAAATGCAAGGATAAAGGGCAAAGAAGTAAAGGAAGAATACCTGCAGATGATATGCTACGCAATGGTAAGCGACAAGGAAGCCATAATGACAGAGACCGCCTTCCGATACGATACGGTGTCAAAGAGGTTCGTTCCAACCCATAGGGAAGACAATCAAAGAAAAGAAAGCACTGCAAAAAGATATGAGGAGTGGGCAAGAGGTCTATGGAGAGACCTCTTCGGTTAAAACTCTTTTAACATTCCTCTCACCTTGTCTTCCCAGCTTGGGTGGACAAGGGTCGCCTTTCTTAGTCTTCTTTTTCTATCTTTTGCCTTGTGTGTGTTGTAGTGCGAACCGCCAGCTTTCTGTCTTTTTATCTTTCCCGTTGCGGTTATCTTGAACCTTTTCTTTGCGGACCTATTTGTTTTCATCTTAACCTTTGCCATATCCATACCTCCAAGCAAAAAAATTATACTACAATCAGCATCCAAGAAGCTCTTTGAGATCCTTTTCCAGCTCCCTGTAAACGCCAAGCCTTATGCGGTATATTTTACCATTCTTGTCAAGAAGGTAAGAGGTGGGGAAACCCATGAGCTTTAGTTCCTTTTGGAGGTCTTCTGAAGGTCGGACTATGGTAAAGGAGTAGTTGTTTTCCTTTAAAAACTTTTGCAGATTGCCCTCTGAGCTATCCATGTTTACTGCAAGTATTTCAAAGCCCTTGTCTTTGCACCTCTTGTATTCTCTTTCAAAGATAGGCATCTCCTCTTTGCAAGGTGGACACCAAGTTGCCCAGAAGTTGAGAAGCACTGCCCTGCCCCTTAGCTTGGAGAGCCTCAGTTCCTTACCATCAAGTGTCTTAAAGGCAAAATCTGGAAGAGTTTGCTCCACTGGAGGCTTATAAGAGTTTTGCAGTTCATCCTCTTCCCTGTGTCTTAGTCCAAAGAATAGCACCATAAACAGCAATATGCCCGCAAGGATGTAGGGAATATACTTCATCATGGTTAATTAATTTACTATAGCCTTATTCCTTTTCAAGTGGTGTATTCCGCATTTATCCTTATGTAATCATAAGTAAGGTCTGAGCTGTAGTAAGTCCAGCTCTCTTTGCCTTCCATAAGGTCAAGGGTTATCTCCACTTCTTGAGATTCCTCAAGATATTTTTTTGCGGATTCTATAGCCTTCGGGTGGACTTTTCCGTCATACAGCAGGTGGTTGCCCATGTAAACCTTTAGCTTAAATTGGTCTATGGGAAAGGGGGTTGAGCCTGCGGCTGCCACTATCCTTCCCCAGTTTGGGTCTTTGCCAAATATGGCAGTTTTCACAAGGTTTGAGACTGCTACCGCCTGAGCTATAAGCCTTGCCTTGAGCTGTATAGAAGCGTTTTTCACATGGACTTTTATAACTCTTGTTGCACCCTCTCCATCTTGAACTATTTTTTTGGCAAGGCTTAGAGAAACCTCCTCTACCGCTTCGCTCACCATCTGAAGATCTTCCTTTAAGAGTCCAAGGCTTATAAGACCAAAGCTATCATTGGTGCTCATACACCCATCCACACTTATGGAGTTAAAGGTTCGCTCGTTTATGTCTCTATGAAGCCTTTCTATTATATCTTCCCTGAGGTCTGCATTGGTAAACACAAAGGCAAGCATAGTCCCCATGTTGGGATGTATCATGCCTGCACCTTTTGCAAAACCAAAGACCTCAAGTTTACCCTTTTTTACAAAGTCATACTTGGGAAAGCTATCGGTGGTTGAGATTACTTCGCTTGCCCTTTTTAGGTCAAGGGGTTCAAGAAGTCCGCAGGCCGAGTCTATTGCATTTAGAACATCTCCTATGGGCATGGGCTTGCCGATTACCCCTGTGGAGAAAACAAGCACTTCATCCTCCTCAATTTCAAGCCTTTCTGCTACCCTTTTTGCCATAAGCTCCGCATGGGTCAGCCCATCTTTACCCACTCCACAGTTTGCGTTTCCGCTGTTTATTACCATTGCCCTCACTTTTCCTTTGAAAACCCTCTGTGAATATAGCACGCTTGCGGACTTGAAGTGATTTTTTGTAAAGAGGAAGGAAGCTACACAGGTCTGGGGAAGGAGAAGCACAAGAAGGTCAGGCTTCCCTCCAGATTTTAATCCCGCCCTTCCAACACCCATAAGAATATCCATAGGAAAATTCTATCACATACCGCCGAGTCTTTTTAGTCTTTCTTTTGCATCTGATGCCCACTCTGCCTTTCCTTGAGATAGTTCAAGAGCGGTTCTATAGTGTTCTACCGCTTTGGACACTTGACCCATTGCTTCGTAGTTTCTGCCTAGATAGTAATGGGTGCTTGCATGGTCTGGTATAAGCTGTCTTGCTCTCTGAAGGTATCTTAGGGATTCCTCATTTTCCCTTTGGAAGAATTTAACATAGCCGTAGACATAGTTTGTAAGGAAAACATCGGGCATGGTTTCCAGAGCAAGCCTTGACTGCCTTTCAGCTTCCTCAAGCCTTCTTTCGTTGGCAAGAATGTATGCCATATAAGCCCTTGCCACATAGTTCTCTGGGTATAACTCCACCGCCCTCTGAAAGTGTGTAAGAGCAAGGCTGTAATCCCTATTAGAAAAGGCTTTGCTTCCCTTCTTGAACTCCTCAAAGGAGGGTTGAGTTTTTAAAAGTTTAGCCTTCATACGCTGAAAATCCTGAGTGTCTGTTATGAAAGCACCCTGAGGTCTAAGTTTCTGTATTTCCCCTTTGGCTTCCGCAATCCTTGTTTCTGGAAGAGGGTGTGTGGAGAGCCACTCTGGAGGTCTGCCTCCCCTTTCCATAGATTTGAACATTTCAAAGACGCCTATGATACTGTTTGGGTCATAACCCGCTCTGTAGGTGTAAAGTATGCCCAGCTGATCCGCTTCCCTTTCTTGGTCTCTGCTGAACTTAAGGCTCAAAAGTCCTGCTCCCACCTGACCAAACTGAAGCAGTGCTTGTCCGTATGGCTTGTCGCCTACAAGAAGAGCTCCAATATTGAGAAGAAGGTTCAGTCCAAACTGCTTTTCAAGAAACCTGGCATGATGCCTTGCGTTTATATGCCCCAGCTCGTGCCCCAAGACGCTCGCAAGCTCACCTTCAGAGTTTAACCTCAGCAAAAGCCCCCTCGTTATCATAACAGGACCACCGGGAAGTGCAAAGGCATTTATCTGGGAGGAATTAACCACATAAAACTCGTAAGGCACTTTTCTCTCTGTGTGTTTGACTAATCTCATCCCCACACTTCTTACATACTCCTGCACTTCCCTATTTGGATATAGACCGTCAAACTCCTCAATAGCGTAAGGAACGTAAGCCTTACCTATCTCTATTTCCTTGCTTTCAGGTAAAAGGTTCAAAATAGGTCTTCTTGCAGATACGTCCGCACAACCAAGAAACAAAAAGACAAGAAGGACAGCAAAAACCTTCATGTCTTTAATAATATAACCTTTCTGAGCCTCCATAACACCTCGTTAATGAGAAGCATACCCCTTCTGTTTAATCTTAGCCTCTGCCCCTCTTCTACAAAGAACTCTTCAAGACCTTGAGGTAGCTCAGACAAAACCTCTCTTTCCACACCCCTTGTGGTTCTAAGTGCGGTAAAAAGGTAGTCATAAAGTAGGTCTATACCTTCAAGTCTTTCTTCGTACTCCACTGGCTTTTGACCCCCACTAACTCTTTCTACATACAACCTAAGGTTTTTCGTATTTCCAAACCTTACCCTTTCTACAAAACTCCATGCAGACACACCAAGACCTAAAAACTCTTCATGAGTCCAGTAGACCATGTTGTGCTTGCATTCATACCCAGGGAGGGCAAAGTTGGAGACCTCATACTGCATAAAGCCCATATTCTCAAGATTTTCACATATAAGCTCATACATATCCGCTATAATGTGGTCATCTGGAAGCTCAAGGAGTCCTCTTTGATACAGAAAGCCAAATTGAGTATCCTCATAGGGTGTTAGGAGATAAAAGGATACGTGGCTTATAGGTAAGTCTCTTAGAACTTTCAGCTCACCTTTTAGGTCTTTTAGGCTTTGTCCCTGATAGCCATATATGAGGTCTATGTTTATGTTTTCAAAACCAGCCTTGTGTGCAAGCTCAATTGCCCTCATAGAGTCTTCTACGGAATGAAGCCTACCAAGGGCTTTTAAGCCTTCTTCTCTGAGACTTTGCACACCGATGCTTACTCTGTTAAAACCTATTTCCTTTAGTTTTCTAAAGTCCTCAAGGGAATAATTCTCTGGATTGCATTCAATGGTAAGCTCTTCCAGAGATGAGGTGTCCAAAAGTCCGCTAAGTTTTTCAAAAAATGCCTCATAAACCTCTGGCTTTATAAGGGACGGCGTTCCACCTCCAAAGTAGAGAGTTTTAGGCTTTATGCTCAAGTCCTTGTATAGCTCAAGCTCCTTCAGAAGAAGACACATATACTCCTTTGGTTCTACCACAGGCTCTACCACAGAGACAAAGTCGCAGTAAGGACACTTATAAGAGCAAAAGGGGATGTGAAAGTATAAAGCCTTAACCATTTTCAAACCTTATAGGTCTGTTTCTTTGCTCCCTAATTATAGAGAAAGCTACACCTATAAGCAAGGAAAAGGTGATTATGCTACTACCTCCGTAGCTTACAAAGGGCAAAGGCACACCTACAACTGGAGCCAATCCCATAGTCATAAGAAGATTTACGCCCGTCTGAAAGAGCCAAAGCCCAGCAAAGGTGCCAAGGTATATCCTCTCCGTAAGGTGCGGTGTATCCATGGAGTAGTATACTATCCTGTAAAAGATAACAAAAAAAGAAGCCAAAAACACTAAGCCCACAACGAAGCCCCATTCCTCAGCTATTACAGAAAATATAAAATCCGTGTGCTTTTCTGGAAGGAAGAGAAGGTGGGACTGTGTGCCTTGCAGGAAGCCCTTTCCCAGAAAACCGCCTGAACCAACCGCTATAACGGATTGAATAAGCTGATAACCGCTACCGTGATAATCTTCATAAGGGTCAAGGACCGCCAGTATGCGCGCCTTTTGATAGTCCTTTAGAGAGTGCCAAATTAAAGGAGACATAAGAAGTAGAGAAAAGCCAGTAAGTATAAAGTATCTAAGACTGAGCCCTTTTAGAAAAAGGATAAGAACCACTATCACACCGTATATTACCGCAGTGCCAAGGTCTGGTTGTTTTAAGGTAAGGACTGTTGGCATGGCAAAAGCGGTAAGCAGTATTAAGGTCTCCCTGCTGAAGAGTTTATTCGTGTGTCCAAGTGTGTAGAGGGTAAAGAACAGAAGGGAAAATTTCATGAACTCCGAGGGTTGTATACTTACCGGACCGAGGTCAATCCATCTCTTTGCTCCGTAGACAGTCTTACCTACAAATGGCACAAGCACAAGGAGAAAAAGGTTGAGGAAGTATATGGCTGGTGCCATATCGTAGAGAGCCCTAAAGTTGACCCTTGAAAGCAGGAATATGATGATTAAGCCTACCAAGATGTATAAGGTCTGCTTTATAAAGAGAGGAGAGGGGCTTCCCTTATAGGTGGCACTGTAGACACCCACAAGTCCCAAAAGGCAAACAAGTAAAAGAGCTATGATAATGTATAGGTCGTAGTCTCTTATGAAGCTCCTAAGCCTCACCTTCATAGTAGACGAGCCTTCCACAGTTTGGGCATATCACTACCTCCCCCTTTATCAGTCTTGAATAGAGGGCGGAGGGCAGTTTTGTCCCGCAGTTGGTGCAAGACCCAGAGGAGTCTGCGGGTAGTATAACAGGCAAGCCATGTCTTCTTTTCAGGGCTTCGTATTCATCGAGCACCTCTCTCTCTGTGCCCTGCCTTAGCTTGTGAAGTTCCTCTGTAAGTTTATTGACCCTGCTAAGGAGCTTAGACTGGGAGTATCTTAGGTCCTCAAACTCCTCCTCAAGCTCCTGTATCTCTTTCAGTAGCTTCTTGTCTTCTTTATCTTCCTCAAGTCTCTTGAGTTTTTCCTCAAGATCCCTAAGGCTGTTGGTGAGCTTTATAACACAGTCTTCGTGCCTTGCCTTTTCTCTAAGAAGTGCCTTATACTCCTCTGCCTTTTTCACAAGTTGTAACCTCTCTTCCGCCCTTTTTGCACCAGCCTTGCACTCTTCAATCATCTCCCTATGTTTTTTTAGCTCCCTTTTCAAATCCTCTACGCTTTTGAGGATATCATCCCTCCTTTTTCTCAGTTCCTCTATCCTCTTGACCACATGTTCTGCCTGAGATATAAGCCTTCCAAGTGCACTTTGTGTTCTTACTAATTCCAGCTCCACCTTCTGAAGCTGGAGCATCTTTTGAAGTTTCTCGTTTTTCACAAGGAATATAATATAAGCCATGTTTGACCTTTTGATTAAGTCCGCCTTTATACCGGACAAGGGCAAGACTATGGATGTGGGTATAAGGGATGGGGTCATAGTGGAACTGGCTGAGAGCTTGGAGGGAGAGTCAAGGTATACCATAGAAGCCAAGGGTAAGGTGCTTTTCCCATCCTTTGCCAACATGCACACCCATATATCTATGAGTCTACTGAGAGGTCTGGGTGCAGACCTTCCCCTTATGGATTGGCTTCAGAAGGTTATATGGGTTTTGGAAGGTGAATTTGTATCCCCAGAATTTGTAAGGGATGGTGCACTTATAGGAATTGCGGAAGCCATACGCTCCGGCACGACCCTCTTTATGGACATGTATTTCTTTGAGGAGAGCGTGGCGGAAGTTGCCCAAAAGGCTGGCATAAGAGCAGGGCTAGGCTTTGGCATCCTTGACTTTCCCACAAGGGTGGCAAAAACCCAAGAGGAATACCTAAAGAGGGCAAGGGAGTTCATAAGGGAATTCAAAGGCAGAAACCTTCTATTCCCCGTGCTATGCCCCCATGCGGTCTACACCTGCTCCCCCCAGACCCTAAGGAAGTCCCTTGAGCTTGCCCTCCAAGAAGATGTCTATGTGCATACCCATACCGCAGAAACTCAGCAGGAAGTGGAATCCTCCCTTCAGCAATTTGGTAAGCGTCCAGTAGAGCATCTGCACAGCCTTGGACTACTCACAGAAAAAACCCTTATGGCTCATGTGGTCTGGACTACAGAAGAAGAAAGAGAGCTTATAAAAGAGAGCGGTGCAAAGGTCTTGCACTGTCCCGAGAGCAACCTAAAACTTGCCTCTGGCATTGCACCCATAAGCGACTATATAAGAAGAGGCATTCATGTATGCCTCGGCACTGACGGACCAGCCTCCAATGACAACCTTGATATGCTTGAAGAACTAAGCCTTATGGCAAAACTGCAAAAGGGTGCAAACCTTGACGCAAAGGCAATGGATGCAAGAACCGCCCTAAGGATAGCAAGCGAAGAAGGCTTTAGAGCGGTGGGTATAAAAGCAGGAAGGGTTGAGGTAGGATACGAAGCAGACCTTATACTTCTTGACCCTAACAAGCCTCATCTACAACCCCTTTACGACCCCATTGCCCAGCTTGTGTACTCCGCAAAGTCCTCAGACATAGACACGGTTATATGCAAAGGAAGGGTCTTAATGGAAAAGGGAGAGCTAAAAACCATAGACCAAGAAGAGATTCTTTTCGTTGCCAACAAGTGGAAGGAAAAAATACAAGGTTTTTTAAAGAGTAAAATTCTATCCTAACGGGGTGTGGCTCAGGTGGCAGAGCGCCTGCTTCGGGAGCAGGAGGTCAGGGGTTCAAGTCCCCTCACCCCGATTTAAAGATATGCTGATATGCTTAAATAAACGTTCGTAATCTTTACCGCAATAAACTCTTATAGTCTCACAGCACCTACACAGTTAAAATTTTCCTTTCAAAAGCACAGGAGGATAACTATGAAAAAGCTTATAGTCCTTGGTGTAATCAGCATTTCCTTGGCACAGCCAGTAATTGACCCACCCTTTGCGGACAGGCTCTTTCCCTATGTGACCTATGGAGAGGTTTGGACAGGCACGCCTGCGGTAATTAAGGATGCAACTATCCCAAATACACTTGTAGTCTATGGCTCAAAGGAAGACACTGACGTAGTTGCCCTTGCTGGCAGGATAGCCTACTACCTCGGACAATGGACGGATGACATAGGCTTTACCGCAGAGGACGTTCGTCAATCTAAAATGCCAGAGCTTCTCGTAAGCGACCAAAGGCTCAAAGGGCTTAGCTACCAAAATCTCATAGTGGTGGGAGTAAACAATGAAATAGTGAAGGAGGTGGGTTTGAGTTTTGAAAAGCCTACTATAAAGGTAGTGCAAAAAGATGGCAAAAATATACTAATCGTAGGTGGTGCCAACAAGGAACAGATAATGCAGGCAGGTAGGTATCTTGCAGATGTAAGGCTCAACTTCAAAGCAGGTGCATATAAAACCTTTTTCTCCTTTGTAGCTCTCAGGGGGTATATAGAAAAGGGTGAGTTTGACGCAGGGCTAAGGCTTATAAGAAGCCCCATGGGGCTGTCCGCCTGTGGAAAGAATATGGCTTTGGCAGGTCCAATGGTAGCCCAGTGGGGAGACGACCTCAAGGCAGTTGTCAGATACAGAAACAACATCCTCTACAATGAGCTTCCAAAAGCCCTTGAGGCAAAGGATAAAGAAAAGGCGGTTAACCTTTGGAAAGAAGCCATGCTTACCTGCTACCAGTGCCACCAAGGCATAAACGTGCCACAGGTAAGAAGGTTCAAACCTATAGAGAGCATACACGCCAAACACCAGCAAATAGCAGAGAGCTTTGGTCTTGTGAGGGTAATAGGCACAGAAAAATCCTGCATAGCCTGTCATGCGGGACCTACAACAATAAGAGGCTATAAGTAGGTTATACTTAACCTATGGCGAGTAAGAAGTGGGCTGTGAGCTTTTTTCTCACAGCTCTTTTCCCTATTCTCCTTACACTGTTTGTAGTTCGCCTTGCCTTCACAGACATTTTTGTGGAGTTCCTCTATAAAAGAGTAGACCTGCCACCAGACCCAATGCCCTATGAGCTAAGACTAAGCATAGCCAAACTCGGGCTTAGGTCTGTTCTTTCAGACAGTGGCATGGAGGAGTTTAAAAGCTCTGGACTTTTTAACGAAAGAGAGATAAAACATATGGAGGATGTGAAGAGGCTGTTGAGTTTTTCCTTTGGTTTTATGTATATCATCCTTCCTCTTTGGCTTTTTGGATTTCTTAGTTTAAAGAATAAAAGGGCGATGGGAAAGGTTTTATTCTTTGGTGGGCTGTTGCTTGAAGTTTTTGTCCTTTTTGTGTTAATTGTTTCTGCGGTCAACTATGACTGGCTTTTTACTGCCTTTCATAACCTTTTCTTTGACCCTTATTCGTGGCGTTTTAGAGATGAAGACATGCTTTTGAGAGTCTATCCCATGGACTTTTGGTTTAAGGCAACTTTGTATACTGCGGTAGGGGCCTTTTTTACAAATGTTTTGCTTCAAACCCTTGGTTTTATCCTTTGGAGAAGAAGTTCCTGAGCTTCTCTTCCGCAGGTCCAGGCTTTCCTATGTAATAACCCTGTGCGTAATCTATGCCTAAGTCAAGGAGTATATCAATGGTCTCCACATCTTCCACATATTCCGCCACTGTTTGTATGCCAAGACCCTTTGCCACTTCCACCATGCTTTTTACAAAAATCCTGTCCACATGGGACCTCTTCATACTCTTTATAAATTCGCCTTCTATTTTAAGAAAATCCACAGGAATATACTT
>Ga0209823_100005_pt1 | contig 17361 bp, 11 predicted proteins | sample GXS201metaG_FD_185475 | JGI IMG/M metagenome (GOLD analysis project Ga0209823, IMG submission 185475) | Hot spring microbial communities from Gongxiaoshe hot spring, China to study Microbial Dark Matter (Phase II) - GXS 20120812B (SPAdes)... ...
TTGGATACTTACGAAACTCTCTATTTATAGCCCTTCTTGCATTCTCTATACTCTTTATCCAGCTTCTTCCTGCGGTTTCTCCACCTGCTAAGTTTCTAAAATTATCCCACTTGTAGAGATGCTCCAATATCCTTGCCAGCAAACTTATACAAGTCTTCAAATCAGACCTTGCCATATCTTCTATCTCCTCTAAGAGATTTTCCCAGTCCACAAGGTCGTAAGCCTTTTCCCTCAAAAGCTCAAGGTTTATCTCCGCCCAAAGTGGAAAGTCCTTGTGATAGAGTTCTTTAAGCTCTTCTTTGCTTATAGTCCTCATGAGTATTAATATATGACCTTAAGCCTTGCGTAGCCGTCCCTTTTTTCCACTTCTATTCTTTGACTAAACTTTTCCGCTATGTCTTCCACGTGGGTTATAACTCCCACAAGCCTGTCTGTGGACTGCCTTATCATATCAAAAAACTCAGAAAGGGAATCTCTTGTTTCCCTATCTAAAGAACCAAAGCCCTCATCTATGAAAAGGCTTTCAAGAGGTGCATTCTGGGAAAGTATGTCCGCAACCGCAAAGGCAAGAGAAAGGCTCGCCAAAAAGGTCTCACCACCGCTCAAACTGGAAACAACCCTGTGATATCCAGTAGAGTGGTCATAGACATGCAGGTCTCCCTCAATCAGGTCAAAGGTAAAAAGTCCCGTAGTGAATTTAAAAAGGTAATAACTTGCCCTATCAATAATCCTTTTTAGCATAAGCTGGCTCACATACTCTGGAAATTGATTATCTACAAGGTCGCTTCTTAGCCTTTCGTAAAGACTCAAGTTCATGCGAAGCTCAGAAAGTTTCTTTTCCAAACTTTGTTTCTCGGAAAGGTCTTTCTTTAGCTTTTCTATATCACTGTGGAGACTTCCATGCAATCTTCTGTTTTCCTCAATAGATGCATTTAAATTCTTTAAATCCTCTTCAACCTGAAAGGTTTCAGGAAGTTCCCTTAGGCTTTGAAGCTTTACCTCAAGCTCCTTTAGTCTATTTTCAAGATTATGCCTTTCTCTGTTATATTCTTCTATCTCTTGTTGAAGCTCTCTTATTTGCTCTTGACTCAAAGCATATTTTTTGAGATTTTGCAAACTACCAAACCTCTCTTGGAGAAAGTATATCTCACTTGCCATGCTTTGTTTTTGAGTCTGCAATTGATAAAGCATCCTTTGTATGTTTTGAATGTCCGAGGTAAGCCTTGTTTCCTGCTCTTTTAACCTTTGCAAGTAGGAGAGGGTCTTTTGGTAGTTTTCCTGCACTTCCTTTACCTTTTGTTCCAACTCTTGGCTTTGTTTTTTTAGCTTGTGTGCTAAGAGTTCAGAGGGGCTTTCTCCAGTAGCTTTTATAACCCTACCGCCTAAGTCCATAAGTTTTTCTTCCAAAGACCTCTTCTGCTCTGCTAATCCCTTTAACCTCTCTTCAAGCTCCGCATACTTCTTTTCCTTTTCCATAAGCTCTTTTTGTATCTCATCAAACCTCTGTTTAAACTTCCTCTCCCTTTCCCTCAACAACCTAAGCTCCTCATACGCCTTTTCTACTTCTTTGACCTTTTCAAGCACCACATCCAAAGGTTCTCCCAAAGACTTAACTAAGGAGTCTATTTCTTCTATAAGCCTTTCAAGGATAGAGTTCTTTGAGAGAAACTCCTGTCTTATTTTGCCCTCTTCGGACTTTAAGTTATCTATAAACTTTGATAGTTCAGATTGTTTGGTCTTGAGGTCTCTTAAGGTTTGCTCCTTGTCCTTTAGAAGCCTCTTTTTTTTCTCAATTTCTTTTAGAATGTCTTCCACCTCAGAAAGTTTTCTCTGAATATCCTCTGTGGAAAGTCCATGCAGTGATTCTTGTAATTCCTTTTCCTTATTTTCCCAAAGGGAGAACTTGGCTTGTCTTTCAAAAAGCTCAGACCTAAGACCATTTATAGCTCTTTCTAATTCCTCTTGTCTTTTGATTAGACTTGCGATGTCTTCTCCCTTTTCTTCAAATTCTATATGCTCCAATCTATGACCGCATACAGGACATATGTCTCCTTCCTTCAAACTTGACCTTATCTCAAAGGCATACACCTCAAGCCTTCTTTCTTTTAGCTTTTTCAACTCTTCTTCCTTAAGGCTTAGGTTTTTCTCCAACTCTTGCAATTTTTGTTTATGTATAGCTTTCTCTTCGCTTACCTGCTTGAGTTCCAAAGCTTTACTTAGCTGTTCCTTAAGCCTAAAGCTCTCCTGAAGTAGTTCACCTTCTTTTTCTAAAAAGTTCCTAAGGTTAGATATATCTCTTTCTATTTCTTCTATGGCATGCTCCAGTTTCTCCTTTTCTTTTAGTGCTTTGTTTAGCTCCTCATCCTTGCCTTTTAGGTCTTTTTCAAGGATTTCTACCTGTTTTTTGACCTGTTCCTGCTCCCTCTTCAATTCACTCAACTTCTCCACCTGCTCCTTTATCCTCTGAGATTGAATAAACTCTTGCTCTATACCCTCTTCCTCAAGTTTTTGTATGGCTTGCTCTATCTCTCTTATCTTCTCATAACCTTTGCGAGACCCTTCCCTTAGCTCCTTTAACTGTGTTTCGTAAAGGTTTTTTTGCTCCTCTAAACGCTTTATATCTTCCTCTATCTTCTCTAAGTCTTTTTTGAAACTCAAATATTGCTCAATAAGCTGTAAGGTTTGGCTCATCTCAATTCGTTTATTGTGGTATAACTCAAGGTTTTTAAACTCGCCTTCTATTCTTTTAAACTCCTGCTCCGCAAGCTCCCTTTCGTCATAATACTTTTTTAGGTCAAGCTCTTTTTTCTTTTTCTCTTCTTTGAGATTTTCTTCTTGCAAAAGAAGATTCTCATATTGTTCCACCTTTGGAAGGTAAGGAAGTATTTCAAGGGCGGTCTCAAGAAGTTGTTTTTTGCGCGCTATGTCTTCTTCCTGAAGGGATAAATTGTTTAAGTTTTCCAATGTTTTTTTGTATTCCTGCAAAAGGCTGTCCCGTTCCTTACACCTTAGGAGTAGGTCTGTTAGTTTGGATGCCTTTTCTGAAAGCTCCTTATATTCTTTTTCCACCCTCTCAAGTTCTTTCTCCTTTTGAAGTATAAGTTCTGGAGTTATATGAGCCATCTGCTCAAATCTCTGTTGCATAAGCTGAAGCTTGCCGGTGAGATGTCTATACTCTTCTCCCACTAAGTCTTTTAGTGAGGAAATAAGTTCAGAAAATCCAAGCAAGGAATTAAGTATTTCTCTTCTTTCTCTTTGATTTTGTGGCTTTAAAAACCTATCAAACTGGTTTTGAGGTAGCAATATAACCTTTGTAAAAATGCCATAGTCAAGCCTAAGCACATTTTTGAGATAGTCTTCTAATTCTCTTTCTCTAAAAGGCTTGGGTTTCCCTTCTTCGTAGAACCTAAACTCTGACTGATTTCTTCTTTTGTCTTCCACATACTCTCTTTCTATTTTGTATCTCCTTCCTCTCACAGAAAACTCTAAGGATACACGCATAAACCTTTGACCCTTTGAGACAAGATATGCATGTGCTCTTTCTCCTCCGTATCTTGGAACTTTTCCATAAAGGGCGTAGCATATGGCATCAATAAGGCTTGTCTTTCCCGCTCCCGTCTTACCCTTTATGGCAAAGAAGTTAAGGGGTGAAAAGTCAACGCTATGCTTTCCTCTGTATACGGTAAAGTTCTCAAGTTCAAGCCTTATGGGTCTCATGGCTAACCTTGTCTATAAGTTCTTGAAATAAAGCCTTTAGCTCTTGTGAGGGCTCTGACTTGTATCTATACTTATGAAACTCCTCATACAAGCTAAGCAGGTCTATTTTGCCTGTTTCTGTTTTTGTCTCTTGATAGGTCCCTACAGGCTCCATTTCAAGTCTTACAAGCCTATCGCCAAGGATTTTAAACACCGTATCTCTCTTGTGCTGGAAAAAGGGGTCTGACATCCTTACTTCCATGACAACCTTTACCAGTAGGTTTTCCTTGGACAAGGGTTCAAGGGATTTTTGTATATCATCTCCTTCTTTGAGTCTTATCTCCACAAGCTGTCTTTTTAGGTCAAGCCTTATGGTTTCTACCTTTGCCATACCATCTTCAAGCACCACCAAGTTTACAAACTTATCCATACCCTTCTCTGAAAAATCTATCTGGTAAGGACTGCCCGAATAATAGACCTTGGGGGCTATGTCCTCTATCCTTTGATTTCTGTGAACATGCCCTAAGGCTACATACTGAAAGGTATCTGGTATTGTCTCTGCCTTTATCGCATAGTAGGGGCTTACGCTTGACTGGAGTTCACTGCCAGCTATTTGGGCTCTGTCTACCATCATGTGGGCAACAAGAACCCTATAGCGTGAGTCTTCTACTTCATGCGCGAGGGCTTTCATATAATTTGCCACCTTCTCCGCATAGCATCTTTGCCTTTCTTCGTCAAAGTGGGTTAAAACTCTCTCATCTGGATAGGGAAGGCACGCAACCTTTAATTGTTCGTATTGAAATATGGCTTCCTTGAGGTTTGCAGAAGGTCTATCAAAGGCATGAATGTTCGCAAGTTTTCTCAGGTTTCTGTATATCTTCATAAAGTCGTAGCTGTCGTGGTTTCCTGCTATGAGGAGTATATGCAGTCCAAGGGCGTTCATCTCTGTGAGGAATTCCATTATCAATCCCTGAGATTCAAAGTCAGGGTTTCTCTTGTCAAAGACATCTCCCGCTATCAAAAGAATGTCTACCCTCTCTTCTTTGCATATGTTTTTTATCTGCTCAAGGGCATACAAGAGGTCTTCATTTCTGCCTATCCTGTCGTATAGTCTTTTACCTGCATGAAGGTCCGCTATATGTAGAATTCTCATGACAAAACACCTGCTCCAGAAAGTATGGTCCTTAACCTTTCAAACATTGGATTGAAGGGCTCTTCCTTTTCAAGCCTTCTGTAGAGGGCGGTCATTTCCTCTATTATAAGCTCAACCGCTTCCTCTGGACTGTCGCATAGGGATATAAGGTCTATATCCCTTTGGTCTATAGTGCGGTAGGATACCATGGTGTTTTTCATAAAGTCCAAAAGGGGCTTCCAGTATTCAGAGCCAAAAAGTATTATAGGAAACCTTGGGCTTTTGCCTGTTTGTATTAAGGTCAGAGCTTCAAAAAGCTCATCAAGAGTTCCAAAACCACCAGGGAATATAAGGTAGGCGGTAGAATACCTCAGTAGCATCACCTTCCTTACAAAGAAGTAGTCAAAATTTAAAGAGATGTTTTGATAAGGATTTGGCACTTGCTCTGTAGGTATTTGAATGTTTAGACCCACAGAGAGAGTTCCTGCGTCCTTTCCTCCCCTGTTTGCAGCCTCCATTATGCCCGGACCACCACCGGTAACTATATGAAAACCAAGGCTTCCAAGCATAAAGGCGGTCCTATAAGCCTTCTTGTAGTAAGGGTCTGTCTCATCAAGCCTTGAACTTCCAAAAAAAGTTATGGCAGGACCTACAGAAGACAGAGCGTCAAAACCCTGAACAAACTCGCTCATTATCTTAAGCACACGCCACGTGTCACCCTGCCTTATCTTAAGCTCTTCTATGAGACGTATCTCTTCACTGTTCATTTAGGTCTTTTATCATACCCTCTAATTTAAGAAGTTCACCCTCTTTGGGTTGGTTAACATTGCTGGCATAACGAGGTCTCTTGTAAACGACTTTTTTAGTGTTTGACTTACCTTTTACTAAGGTTTTCTTTGAACCCTTATTCGTGGCTAAGCTCTTCTTCTTTACCTGCTTAGCCTTTCCCTGCACCACGTGTTTTTTCGTTTGCGTATTTGCAAAAGACAGGTCTGTGGGCACGGAAAGGCTAAGTGCTGAAAGAATAGCACATAAGAAGAAAAATTTTCTCATAGCAACCCTCCTTTGCCCCAGAGGGGCAGGTAAAACTATACCCCAAAAGGTCAAACCCTGTCAAGAAGGTTCAGAATATCTTCTAAGAGCCCATCCCTGTTCTCCTTGTTTATCTCCAAAAGAACTGCTCCCTTAAGTCTTCTTATCTCTGCAACGAGAGGATGCACATCCCTTATGGGGATTGTTATCACCATATCTTTTCTTGTGTCATGAATAAGCTCTCTTATCAAGTCTCTAAAGGGCTTTGAGAAAAGCTCCATCTTACCCACCTCATCCACAAGCACCACCTTGTCCTCTTGCAAAGCCTTTTCAAGAATTGGAAGAGCCACACTTTCAAACCTTTGCACATTCACACCATAAGAGCCCACGAGATGCTTTGAAGTAAAGGTTTTGCTGGCAAAAAGAAGGCTCTTGCCCTCTGTAGAGACCACCTTAAAGCCTGTGCGTTTTTTTGTCTTTGGGTCTCTTACCTCTTCTGTCCAAAAGCCTATGACTTTGTCCCCTAAAGCCTTTGCCAGCTTTTTTATGAGTGTGGTTTTTCCTATACCTGGCTCCCCTGTGAGCACTATCTTCATAGGTCCTGAAGGGCGTAAACCTTTAGTCTACCACCCTGCTTTATGTAGCTTTTTATGGCTTCAAGCATGGCATATCCACCTCTTATAGTGGTTGTGTAGGGGATGCCATACTGAATGGCAGACCTCCTAATGTGGTAGGCATCGCTCCTCTCTTTTCTGCCAGTTGGCGTGTTTATGATGAGCTGTATCTCTTGGTTCTTTATCATGTCCACCACGTTGGGTCTTCCTTCAGAGACCTTTAGCACATGCTTTACATCCAATCCTCTCTCCTTTAGAAACTTGTATGTTCCCGAAGTGGCATAGACCTCAAAACCCAGTTCAAGAAAGCCTCTTGTAAGGTCTACCACCTTTGGTTTGTCCCTGTCCGCAACACTAAGGAAAACTTTGCCTTCCAAAGGTAGCCTGCTACCAGCGGAAAGCTGTGCCTTGTAGTAAGCAAGACCGAAGTCCTCTGCAATGCCCATAACTTCTCCTGTGCTTTTCATTTCAGGTCCAAGCACTGGGTCTTCTTCTGGAAATCTGCTCCAGGGAAAGACTACCTCTTTGACAGAGTATATCCTCTTGTCAGAAGGCATAAAGTCGCTGGCAAAGTGGGCTTTGCCCTTTTCAAGTCTTTCAAGAACCTCAGGAACGAGTTCTTTTAAACCTTTACCAACGCCTATAAGAGCGGATAGCTTTGCCAAGGGATAGCCTATGGTCTTGCTTACAAAAGGAACAGTCCTTGAAGCCCTTGGGTTAACCTCAAGCACGTAGACCTCGCCATCCTTTACCGCAAACTGAAGGTTCACAAGCCCTTTCACCTTTAGAGCCTTCGCTATAAGCTTGGACTGTCTTTTTATCTCTTCTACCACTTCCTTTGAGAGAGTGTATGGTGGTATGCTTGCTGCACTATCTCCTGAGTGGACACCCGCCTCCTCTATATGCTCCATCACAGCACCTATGAGATAGTCCTCACCATCTCCTATGGCGTCCACATCCACTTCTATACTGTCAGAAAGATACTTGTCTATGAGTATGGGTCTTTCAAAGCTCACACTTACCGCCTCTTCAAGGTATTGGATAAGCTCCTCCTTGTCATAAACTATTCTCATAGCCCTGCCACCAAGCACATAGGAAGGTCTCACAAGCACAGGAAAGCCAAGCTCTTCCGCTATTTTTATGGCCTCCTCCTTTGTCCTTGCAGTTCCACTTGGTGGCTGTTTTATGCCAAGGTTGTCAACAAGTTTCTTAAAAAGCTCTCTATCTTCTGCCATATCTATGCTTTCTGGGGGAGTTCCCAGTATGTTTATGCCAAGGTTCTTGAGAGGAAGGGAGAGTTTAAGGGGCGTTTGACCACCAAACTGGAGGAAAACTCCATCAGGCTTTTCTCTTCTTATGACCTCAAGCACGTTTTCCAAAACCACTGGCTCAAAGTAAAGCGTATCCGCAGTGTCATAATCAGTGGAAACTGTCTCTGGGTTGCAATTTACCATTATGGTCTTTATGCCTTGTTCTCTTAGGGCAAAAACCGCATGGACGCATGCATAGTCAAACTCTATACCTTGACCTATACGATTTGGTCCACTGCCAAGGATTAATACTTTCTTCATTAAACCCATTATTTTAACTCAACTCCTAAAATACATATGCTATAATCTGCTTGTGTCTTCAAAAGACATAGCCCTAAAGGACATATTTGAAGAAATCCCACACAGACTAAGCAAAATACTTGCACCAGCACCCATAAAGGAACTCCTACCCACCAACTTCCCTTCCACAGAGCTAAGAGTGGACTTTTTAGCAAGGCTTGAGGATGAAAGCATACTGCATATAGAGTTCCAATCCTTTAACGACCCTAACATGCCCTTCAGAATGCTACGCTACTACCTTGCCATATTGGAGAGATATCCAAGCAGTTCCATAAAACAACTCCTTGTTTATGTGGGAAATAGAAAGCTAAGAATGAAGTCAAGGCTAAGGCTTAGAAATCTTAGCTTTAGCTATGAGATGATTGACATAAGGCAGATAGACTGCAAAGTGCTTTTGGAAAGTCCAGACCCTATGGATAGGCTACTGGCATGTTTGTGTAAGGTAGAGGACGAGGCATATCTGATAGAGAAACTCATGAGGACTATGGAAGGCATGAACGAGGAAGAGAGAAAAGACTATCTCTTGAAAGCCTTGACGCTAACAGAACTAAGACCTAACTTAAGGATAAAGCTCACGGAGGAGGTTAGGCACATGCCTATAGTGGTTAGACCTGAGGATATAAAACTGCCAAAGAAGAAGTTGAGAAAGGATATTCTTTATAGGCTTGGACTTGAGGAAGGTAAACATATTGGGTTTCAAGAGGGGGAGGTTATTGGCATTGAAAAGGGTAAGCAAATTGGGTTTCAAGAGGGTGAAATTATTGGTATTGAAAAGGGTCTTTTAAAGTCTGCACAAGAGATGCTTATAGCTATAATTGAAGGTAAACTTGGCTATGTGCCTGAAGAGATAGCAAATAGGATAAGGGAAATAAAAGATGTGGAGTTTTTGAGGTCTTTAGCCAAGAAGTTGGTTTCTACTTCTGAGGATTTCATGCAGGTTTTAGCTACTGAGCTGAAAATTTCCTAACCTAATTCAAAAGCTCATATTCCTTCTTAGGCTCTCGTTTTTCTCAAGCTAACTACTTTTTCCTTTAGCTCCGCCAGTTTTATAAGTGCTTGCAAAGGTGTTAGGTTTGCAATGTCAAGGTCTAAAAGCTCTTCTAAAAGTTGTTTCTCTTCTTCTCCTTGGCTCTCTTCATATACCCTTTCTAACACAGGCAAGGTCTTTGAAGCCTCCAGCTCTAACAGTATACTCTTCGCCCTTTCTATGACCTTCTCTGGCAGTCCTGCCTTTTTTGCCACCCTTACGCCAAAGCTCCCCTCTGCCCTGCCAGGTCTTAGGAGATACAAGAAATTTATCTCCTCCCCTTCTTTACTTACCGCCATATGGTAGTTCTTTACACCCTCTTTGTTTATCTCCGTAAGCTCCAAATAGTGGGTTGCTATAAGGGTTCTCGCCTTTATGTTCTCTAAGATGTATTCCACTATAGCCCTGCTTATAGCTATACCATCATAGGTAGATGTCCCCCTTCCTACTTCATCAAGAACTATAAGGCTTTTTTCATCCGCATTGTGGAGTATGCTGGAAACCTCAAGCATCTCGTTCATAAAGGTAGAAACTCCAAGTGCCAAAATATCTCCAGAGCCAATGCGTGCATGAATAGAAGAGACAAGACCAATCTTTGCGGACTTACAGGGAAGAAAAGATCCCATGTGAGCCAAAAGGGTAAGGATTGCGGTCTGTCTTATGTAGCTGGACTTTCCTGCCATATTTGGACCAGTTATGATGAAAAGGAAGTTCTTCTCATCCATATAGGTATCGTTTGGACAGTAAGCCTTTACAAACTCTTCTATAACTGGATGCCTGCCCTCTTGTATGTGTAAGACTTTCTCCTCCGTCAGCTGAGGTCTTATCCATCCCTTTTCCAAAGCGATGCTTGACAAGGACTGAAGATAGTCAAGCCAGCCGATAAGCCTTGCATTGTGAGCCAGCTCCTCAAGTCTCTTTATAACCCTCTCTCTCAAAGCCATAAAGAGCTCATACTCAAGGTTGTTTATTTTGCTCTGAGCGGAAAGGATCTTTTCCTCAAGCTCCTGTAAATAGTCTGTGGTGAACCTTTCTGCATTTGAAAGGGTTTGACGCCTGCGGAAGTGTGGAGGCACATACCTGAGGTTTGGCTTGGTTACCTCTATGTAGTAGCCCATAACACGGTTAAAGCCTATCTTAAGGCTTTGAATGCCTGTTTCTTTTCTTAGCTTTGCCTCATATTGGTCTATTAGGCTTTGGGCGTTGTCTCTATAGTAGCGAAGTTGGTCAAGTTCTGGGTCTACGCCATCCCTTATAAGACCCCCCTCCTTTACATGCAAAGGTGGGTCATCCACAAGGGTTTTTTCTATATCCTCTCTTAGGTCAATAAGTTCAAGTAGCCCTTCGTAGACTTCTCTAAGTGCGGTTGAAGAGGTGTCCTTGAGAAGTTCCTTTATCCTTTCTAAAGACTCAAGAGCCCTTCTTACCTGCAAGAGGTCTTTTGGATTGGAGATGCCACCACTTATCCTACTTACAAGCCTTTCAAGGTCGGGCATGTTTTTTAGCTCCTGCCTTAGGGCTTCTAAGAGCTGTCTTTTTTCCATAAGCTCTTGCACTGCGGACTGCACCTTTTGGATGGCACTTTTCTCCCTAAAGGGGTGTAGTATGTGAAACCTGAGCCTTCTTCTTCCCATACCGGTGAGCGTTCTGTTTATAACTCCAAAGAGAGAATAATTTTCTGAGCCCTCGTAAGACTCCAAAAGCTCCAGCCCCCTTCTTGTTCTGTAGTCTATACCAACATAGCCTTCTCCCATATACCGTTTTGGTTTTTCCACAAAGGGCAGAAAGGATTTCTGCGTGCTCTTAAGGTAAAGGTATAACCCCCCAAAAGGCAAAAGCTCCTCTTCTCTTTCAAAGCCAAGCCCTTTAGCACTGTAGAGCTTCATATCCTCAAGGATCACCCTAAGACCCTCATAAAAGTAGTCTTCTTCTACGGTGTTTACAAACAGGTCAAGCTCCTTTATATCAAAGGAAAGGTTCTGAGGAATTAGAAGTTCCCTTGGAGAAAACTTAAGAATAAACTCCCTTGTGCCAGTATAGTCAAAAGTGCCCCCCAAAAACTCCCCTGTTGCTGGGTTTAGGTAGGCACACAGATAGAGGTTTCCCTTTTTTAAAAGGCTGGCAAGACCACAGTTTTCCCTTTCAAAGTAGGTTCCTGGGGTTATAACCCTTATGACATCCCTCTTCACAATCCCTTTAGCCTGAGAGGCATCCTCCACCTGCTCGCATATGGCTACTTTATAGCCTTTAGAAACCAGTTTTGAAATATAAGAGCTTGCGGAATGATATGGCACACCACACATGGGGATTCTTTCCCTTCCTTTGCCAGCGGGTCTTGAGGTAAGCACAAGCCCCAGCTCCCTTGACCCCAGCTCCGCATCTTCGTAAAAAAGCTCGTAGAAATCTCCAAGGCGGAAAAAGAGCAGACAGTCCCTGTAGAGCTTTTTAAAGTGGTGGTATTGGGAAAGCATGGGGGTCAGGTCTTCATTACTTGGCGTACTCCACATGCCTTGTCTCCCTTATGACCACCACCTTTATCTGACCGGGGAACTGCATCTCTTCCTCTATTTTCCTTGCTATGTTTTTGGAAAGCATGTAGGCTTCCTCGTCGCTTATCTCCTCGGGGCTTACTATGACCCTTACCTCTCTTCCTGCCTGCACCGCATAGGCGTTTTGCACTCCCTTAAAGGACTTGACTATTTCCTCCAACTTTTCAAGTCTTTTTAGGTAGGCTTCAAGGGTTTCTCTTCTTGCACCAGGTCTTGCCGCAGAGAGGGCGTCCGCAGCACAGACAAGGGCTACCTCTGGATATCTTACCGGCTCCTCGTTGTGGTGAGCCTTTATGGCGTTAAGCACGGGATCTGGCTCTCCGTAACGTTTGCAGAGCTCTATGCCTATGTCTGTGTGAGAGCCTCCAAGCTCGTGGGAGATAGCCTTGCCAATGTCATGCAAAAGCCCTGCTCTCCTTGCCATTTTGGCATCCAGCCCAAGCTCCTCTGCCATCATCCCAGCAAGGTAGGCAACTTCCTTTGAGTGTAAAAGCACGTTCTGAGAGTAGCTCGTCCTGTAGTAGAGTTTACCTATGTAATAGTAAAGCCCGGGGTTTATGTCATATAGCCCAAGCTCCATGCAGGTTTCTTCTCCCATCTTCCTAATCTTCTCGTCCATCTCCTTCTTGACCTCTGCCACCACCTCTTCTATCCTGGCAGGGTGTATCCTTCCATCCTCTATGAGCCTCTCAAGGGCATCCTTTGCAAGCTCCCTCCTCATGGGGTCAAAGGAGGAAATGGTGACTATATCTGGGGTGTCATCAATTATAAGGTCCACACCTGTGAGTAATTCAAAGGTTCTTATGTTCCTTCCTTCTCTTCCTATTATCCTACCCTTGAACTCATTGCTGGGAAGCTCCACGGTGGTCGTGGTGTAGTTGATGGCTATCTCGGAGGAGAGCCTCTGCACTGCGGTGGTTATCACCTTCTTCGCCTCAAACTCCGCCCTCTCCCTTGCCTCCTCCTCTATACGCTTAGCTAATCTTATGGCTTCTACCTTTGCCTCTTCTTCCACCTTCCTTAAAAGCTCCATTCTGGCTTCTTCAAGGGTCATACTGGCAATCCTTTGAAGTTCAAGAATCTCCCTGTGCCTAAGGGCTTCTATCTCTTTTTCCTTTTCTTCCAACTCCTTGAGCTTAGCCTGTAGTTCTCTTTGTGCCTGGTCTATTTGCCTTTCCATCTCCCTTATTTCCTTTTCCCTTCTGTATAGCTCTTCCTCTCGCCTTTCAAGGGCTTGAACCCTTCTATCTAAGTTGGCTTCACGGTGCTGGAGGGTTTGCTCTAACCTTTGAATCTCTTGCTTCCTCTCTGCAAGGTATTCTTCCATTTCTCTGCTTTTCCTGTCAAGGTCTCTTCTTATTTTTTCCGTTTCCTCCTTGAGGGTTGCCCTTAGCCTATCTGCCTCTTCTTGGGCAAGTCTTACTATCTTCTCCGCCTCTCTTTCAGAGCTTAGCTTGACTTCTCTTGCCTCCTCTTGAGCCTTCCTTAGTATCTCCTGAGCCTCTTCCTTAGCCTTTGAAACTATAAGCTCCGCTTCTTTCCTCTTTTCCTCAAGGTCTACCGTAATCTCCATGACAGGTGAGGTGCTCGTCCCTTTCCTTGAAAGGATAAAGCCTACGATACCTCCTATAGCCAAAGCTAAAAAAGCCACAACAAGCACTTCCATACTCATCTTTCCTTACCTCCTTGATAGATTTTTTCCTCCGTGACCACAAGGTCAACAGGCATATCCCAGTCATCCCTTGGCACCTCCTCCAGGACCTGAAACTCATAGCAAACTCCCACCTTTAGCCCCCCTAGTCTCCCCAAAAGCCTATCATAGTATCCCTTGCCGTAGCCTATGCGGTATCCCTCCCTGTCAAAGGCTACCCCTGGGACAAGGGATAGGTCTACCTCCTCTGGTCTTACCTCCTCACCTCCAGAGGGTTCAAGTATACAAAAGGCACCGGGGCTAAGGCTGGTATCATCCTCAACCCTTATTAGCTTTAGGTATTCCCCATCTACCCTTGGAAGCAAAAGACTCTTACCCCTCTGTAGAACCCAAGAAAAGAGAGGCGTAATATTAGGCTCTCCCTTATGAGGGCAAAACATAAGAAGGGTATCTGCGTCCCATAGGGACCTGAGACTTAAGAGATTTTTTACTATGCCTTCTGACAGCCTTTCCCTTTCTTCCTCTGTTAGACCTTCTCTTTTCTGTATAATCCTTCTTCTTATATCCTTCTTAGCAAACACTTTCATCTTCCGCCTCCTTTTCAGGAGGGGAAGGCAAGAAATACCCGCCCATGCCGTGGAGGAAGGAGCCTTCGGTGGGCCCCAAGAACCTTAGGTGGGTGCCCTCCCGGAAAGCCTCTTTGGCTCTTCCGGAGACCGGGCTCCCTATCGCCTCACCATGTGGACCCCAATATAAACTCCTTCACCACGCACAGGGCAGGTTTTATCTAAGCTTTGCCCCAAACTTCTCTTCCAGCTCAGCCACTATCTCTTCCACAAGTTTGTTAACCTGCTGGTCAGAAAGGGTACCTTCTTTGCTTCTAAAGGTCAGCCTAAAGCTAACGCTCTTCTTGCCTTCCCCAAATTTTGGGTCTGTGTAGAGGCTAAAAACCTTCATGTCTTCCACCAGCTCTTTTTTCCTGATATGGAATATTAATTTATCCAGACTTACCTCTTTGTCCATAAGCAGGGTGAGGTCCCTTATCACAGGTGGATATTGGGCTATGGGTCTGTAGCTCTTAGTTCTCTCCTTAAGAAGGCTCAGCCTTAGCTCACCTACAATAGTCCTATGCCTAAAACCAAGCCTATCCTGAAGGGCAGGATTGAGAAGACCCAAATATCCCAACTCTTCTTCTCCATCGTAGAAAGCCCTCTGCACCTTGGGATGCAAGAAAGGCATAGCAGATGGCTCTGATCTGTATTCTTCTGTATAGTTTCTCAAAATATCCTGAACAAGAGCCAGCCCATGGTAGGGTGTATATTTCTCCTCTGGGAAGAGCCTTCTGTAGCCAGTCATAAGAAAGCCAAGCCTTAACTCCTCTTCTTGGAGGAAGACTTTACCCACCTCAAAGATAGCCATGCTGTAGCTGTAGTTTCTTATGTTATCAAGACATACTCTCAGTAGAGAGGGCAGGAGGGAAGTTCTCATAAACCTTTGGCTTTTGTTAAGAGGGTTCAGGATCTCCAACTGGGGAAGAGGCAAAGATAAAAGCTCATAAAGCTCCGCATCTTCAAAGGAGAAGGTTATCACTTCAGAAAAGCCCCTACTCACCATAAAGTTTCTAAGTTTGTCTACTATACTTTCCATCTGTGAGGGTCTGGATGGAGCTTTTAGGATTGGTGAGCCAACCTGCGTGTATCCTTCAACCCTTAGAAGCTCCTCTATTAGGTCTACATCTCCCTGAATATCAAAGCTCCTATGGGATGGAATAAAAACTTCCACACCACATCTCATGACCTCGTGGGGAATATCAAGGGCACTTAGGACTTGTGAAACCTTTTGCCTGTCAAAGTCTTTGCCTGAGTATCTCCTGAACTTCTCAAGGCTAAGGAATACTTTTTTAGGCTCGTAGGGGTTTGAATAAACATCCCTCAAGGCGATAAGAGTGCCGCCCGCCAGGTCAAGAAGTAGTTTTATGGCAAGGTTCTGTGCAGTCTTTACACCTTCTATATCCACGTTCCTTTCAAACCTGTAGGAGCTGTCCGTCTGAAGGCTCAAGGATTTTGCGGACTTTCTTATCCTGTATGGGTCAAAGTAGGCGGACTCAAGGAGTATGCTTTCTGTATCTTCTTTTACAGAGCTTTCAAGACCGCCTACCACTCCCGCTATGGCAAGGGGCTTTTCTGCGTCCGCTATGAGAAGGTTTTTAGGGCTCAGCTCCTTCTCACTTCCCATAAGAGTGGTTATCCTCTCGCCCTCCCTTGCATCCCTCACAAAAAGTGGAAGCCTTAGCCTTTTAAGGTCAAAGGCATGCAGGGGCTGACCCTCAAGAAGCATCACATAGTTGGTTATGTCCACTACATTGTTTATGGTCCTTATACCACACTGCCAGAGCCTCTTTCTGAGCCAAAGGGGTGAGCCCTTTATCCTTATGCCCTCTATGACCGCCCCCCGGTATCTCCTGCAGTCTGGAGACTCAAGCCTTATGTCCATATCTCCAAAGTCTTCAAAGGCTGGGTATTGCCTCTTCTTTTTGCTTACTCCCATTATGGCACATATCTCCCTCGCAAGACCCTTCACCGAGAGGAGGTCTCCTCTGTTGGGTGTAGGCTCTATCTCAAGTATGTATTCTCCAAAACCAAGAAGGTCATAGGCGGACAAACCCGGCTTTAGCTCTTCCTCAAAGGTAAGCACACCCTCAGAGTGGTCTTCAAGCCCCAGCTCCTTGGCGGACAGAAACATACCCTGAGATACCATCCCATCAAAGTCCCTCTGGGTTATGCACATGCTACCCACCTTGGCGTTTGGAAGGGCTAGCAAGACCCATTGATCCTTTTGCACTTTTGCATCCGCAGATACCACCTGAAGAAAATGACCCTCGCCAACCTGAGCTTTGTACACATAGAGGTTTCTTGTGGGGTGGGGTTTTTTCTCCACCACCCTTGCAGAGACTACACCGTCAAGGTCCATATCCCACCTACTTAGGGTGGTCTCGACGCTTTTCAGGGTAAGCTCCTCCGCTACCCTTTGAGGCTCAAGCCCCTCTATATCTATGAACTCTGAAAGCCAAGAGAAGGGAACTTTCATAAAAATATTTTAAATCAATCTCTATAGGGTGCTGTGGTAAGATACTTCTCCCCGCCATCGGGGAAGATGACCACTATAACGCCCTCTTCCAGCTCCTTAGCCAGCTGGAGGGCTGCGTGCAGTGCTGCACCACAGGATTGACCTGCAAGTATACCCTCCTCTCTGGCAAGCCTCTTGGTCATCTCATAGGCGGGTTCTGTCTCTACGAATATGGTCCTGTCCAGAAAGGTTTCGTCAAAAATGCCGGGCTTTATGGAGCTTTCAATGTGCTTTAGCCCTTCTATTCCATGAAAGGGATAGGCGGGTTGGACGCCGATTATCTGAACCTCTGGATTGTATACCTTTAGCCTTCTTCCCGTGCCCATGATGGTCCCGCCCGTGCCTATGCCTGCCACAAGGTGCGTAATCCTTCCCCCTGTTTGGTTCCATACCTCAATGCCCGTAGAATAAAAGTGTGCCTTCCAGTTGGCAGGGTTGTTATACTGGTCAAGGTAGAGGTATTTCTCTGGCTCTTTGCTCACCTTGTCCCTCACAAAGAGTATGGCACCGTCCGTGCCCTCCAACGGGTCTGTAAGGTAGACCTTTGCACCGTAAGCTTTTATTATTCTTTTTCTCTCTTCGCTCACGTTGGCGGGCATGGCGAGCTCCACAGGCACACCAAGACAAGCACCCACCATGGCAAGGGCTATGCCCGTGTTTCCAGAGGTGGCATCTATAACCACCTTGCCCTCTTTGAGAAGTCCCCTTTCCATAGCGTCCAGAAACATACTAAGTGCTGGTCTGTCCTTTACAGAACCACCTGGGTTGAAACTTTCCAACTTGGCGTATATCTCCACTTTTGGAGAAACCTCCGGTGGAATGATTTTTCTGAGCCTCACAAGAGGCGTGTTGCCCACAAGATTGAGGATAGAGTTTCTAAGCCTTCTGTAAGGTTCGTCGTGCTGACCCAAAACCCACACAGAA
>Ga0209823_100006_pt1 | contig 16268 bp, 17 predicted proteins | sample GXS201metaG_FD_185475 | JGI IMG/M metagenome (GOLD analysis project Ga0209823, IMG submission 185475) | Hot spring microbial communities from Gongxiaoshe hot spring, China to study Microbial Dark Matter (Phase II) - GXS 20120812B (SPAdes)... ...
ATATGAACGGTATTAGGGAAACCATTAAGAAACTGCTTGAGCTTTTGAAAGAGGTAGAAGAAGCCTCCACGCAGAAGAAAGAAGGCTAAGAATGGATGGTATAACGGTAAGAAGCCTTTTTAAGAAAAAGCGGGAGGGCAAGAAAATAGTTATGGTGTCTACCTATGACTATATCTCCGCAAAACTCTGCGAGCAGGTAGGTATAGACTGTATACTTGTGGGAGACTCTCTTGGAATGGTCTTTCAGGGACAGGATACTACCTTGCCTGTCAGTCTTGAAGAGATGATATACCATACAAAGGCTGTCAGAAGGGGTGCAAAAAATACCTTTGTTATCGTGGATATGCCCTTTATGAGCTATCAGGTAAGTCTTGAGGAAGCCGTAAGAAACTGTGGAAGGGTTATAAAAGAAACGGGAGCAAACGCAGTAAAGATAGAGGGAGGTGAAGAGATGGCGGAGTTAGTATACAGGCTTGTAAACATCGGCATACCAGTGGTAGGACACATTGGTTTTACACCTCAAAGCGTGCATGCCCTTGGTGGATATAGGGTAGTGGGAAGGGCAGTGGAAGAGGCGGAACGTGTCAAAAGGGACTTTAAAGCACTGGAAGAGGCAGGAGCCTTTATGGTGGTGCTTGAGAGCATACCGAAGGGGCTTACAAAGGAGCTTACACAGAGCTCAAGAGCTATAACCATAGGTATAGGTGCAGGGCCTTACTGCGATGGTCAGGTTTTGGTGTTTCATGACCTTGTGGGTTTGGTGGAGGATATAAAGCCGAAGTTTGTAAAGAGATACATTGAGGGTGCGGACCTTTTCAGAAATGCTCTAAAAAAGTTCAAAAGTGAAGTAGAAGAGGGAATTTTCCCTTCAGAGGAAGAAAGCTATGGATGAGGCAAAACTTTTAGAGCTTTTGGTAAAACTCGGATACATAAGCGGAGATAAAGCCATAGAGGCTCAGAAAGAGAAAGGGAAAGATGAAGACATAATAAGCACGCTTTTAAGGCTTGGTTTCATTGACGATGTTAGGCTTATAGATTTTTATCAGAAATATATGCCACAGAGGTTGTGGAGGGGTAGCATTGAAAATGTAGACCTTCCCGAAGGATTAAAAGAAAAACTTCCAGAGAGCCTACTGAGAAAACATACCATAGCACCCGTCAAGTACGAGGATGGGAAGCTCTACGTTCTCACTATAAACCCTTTTAATCAAACCGCCATAAACGAGCTAAGGTTCAAGACAAAGATAAACACCATAGTACCCTTTGTTTCCACGAAAAAGTCTATAGAAGACCTGCTTAACAAGCTGTATCCTGCGGTAGACAGAATTGTGGAGAGCTTTGAAATGGGTGATGAGGTAGAAATAGAAGCAGAGGAGATGGAACTATCCCCCGAGATGCTGATGGCGGAAGCAGGAGAGGGACCTATCGTTAGATTGGCGAACTTCCTTATAGCGGAAGCGGTAAACCTTGGAGCTTCGGACATACACATAGAGCCTCAGGAAAAAAGCTCTTGGTAAGATACAGGGTGGACGGTGTTTTGAGAATATACCACGAGTTTCCCGTAAGGATAAAGGACTCTTTGGTAGCAAGGTTCAAGATTATGGCAAACCTTGATATAGCTGAAAAGAGAAGACCTCAGGATGGGAGGATAAGAACGAAGTTCAAAGGTAAGAAGATAGACCTTAGGCTTTCTACGGTTCCAACGGTTTATGGGGAGAAGGTTGTTATGAGAATTCAGGAAGCGGAGAGGTATTTGAATGTGAAGCTTGACGACCTTGGCTTTGAGCCCGATGACCTTGAAAAATTTAGAAAAGCCATATGGACGCCTTGGGGAATGATACTTGTTACTGGACCTACAGGGTCTGGTAAAACCACTACCCTTTACGCATCTCTCATGGAACGCAATAGCCCTGATGTGAACATAATGACCGCAGAAGACCCAGTTGAGGTTTCCATACCCGGGCTTAACCAAGTGCAAATCAACGAGAGAATAGGGCTTACCTTCGCAAGTGTTTTGAGAGCCTTTCTAAGACAAGACCCAGACATAATACTCATAGGTGAAATAAGGGACACAGAAACTGCGGAGATAGGCATAAAGGCAGCATTAACAGGACACTTAGTCTTTTCTACTTTGCACACCAACGACGCACCCTCCTCTATAACAAGGCTTGTGGATATGGGTATAGAGCCTTTCTTGGTAGGTTCTTCTGTAATACTCATAGTAGCCCAAAGGCTTGTGAGAAAGCTCTGTCCTAAGTGTAAGATGCCTGATGATACACCCAGAGAAGCACTCTACAGGCTCGGCGTTCTCAAGAGCCCAGATGAAAACATCCCCATATTCAAAGCAAACCCTAAGGGTTGTGAACACTGCAATGGCTCTGGTTATAAAGGCAGAACCGCAGTGCATGAGATACTTGAAGTGGACGAAGAGATGAGAAAGCTCATCGTAAAGGGTGCCACCGCAGAAGACATAAGAGACCTTGCCAGAAAGAAGGGCATGAGAACCCTATATGAAGCTGGTATACTTAAGGTTAGGAAGGGTATAACTTCCCTTGCTGAGGTGGAAAGGGTGCTTGCAAAATAGCTCAAGGGTTTTATAATTAAAAACTCCATGGAGACAAAGGCTATTAAACACGACAGGGAGTTGGACATAAGAGGTGATATCTGCCCCTTTACTTTTGTAAAGAGCAAGCTGGCTCTGGAGCAGATGGAGGTTGGGCAGGTGCTAAGGGTCATAGTGGACTACAAGCCTTCTGCAGAGAGTGTTCCAAAGAGCATGAGAGAAGAAGGTCAGGAAGTGCTTGGTGTTAATCAGATTGCAGAAAATACCTGGGAGATACTAATAAAAAAGGCAAGATGAAGTTTCTTATCATAGTAACCAGCAACCCCTTTGCTAAGGACTATAGCACAATAGTAAACCTTACAAGGGAACTCATAAGAAAGGGAGAAGTTACCATTTTCTTTTCTGGAAACGGTGCCTATTACACTATAAGACCAGAAACAAGAGAGCTAAAAGATATGGGAGTTAGGCTTCTATACTGTGCCCACTCCGCCCACCAACGGGGTATAGAAAAGCCTCTTGACTTTTTTGAGAGCAGTTCCACCTACAACCTCTCAAGGCTCATAGGAGAATACGATAAGGTGTTAAACTTTAACTAAAATGAAAGTCGCTTTTGTGATAAAGGGAGACCCCTTTTCGTGGAAGTGCCACGAAGCCCTAAGGGTAGCTATGGCTCTGGGCATAAGCTGTGAAGTGAGCCTTATACTTATCAAGGACGGTGTGTATGCCCTTAGCAGGTGGCATCCAGAAGACTTGGGTATTCAAGGCTTTGACCGGCTTATAGAGAATATGGGCTATGTCAATGTAAAGGTTTATGTAGAAGACACATCCCTTGAAGAGAGGGGTCTAAAGCCAGAAGACCTCCTCTGTGAGGTTGAGGTCAAAAGCATAGAAGACATAAGAAGCATTATAGCAAACTCGGAGGCGGTTATGGTATGGTAAAGACCCTTTGGCTTGTGAGAAAGCTGGGAGATTTTAGCTCTGACCTTGTGGAAGAGGGAGATATAGTGGTGCTAATTCAAGACGGTGTCCTTAGGTTTCCCACGAAAAAGGGATGGTATGCCTGCAAGGAAGATGCTCAGGCAAGGGGCATAAGGATACCCGAAAACCTTACAAAGAGCTACGAAGAGATAGCGGAGCTTATAGTAAAATGTGAAAGGGTGGTGGTTTGGTAATGAGATGGCAGATATCAAAGACCTTTAGGTTTGAGGCAGGACATAGGGTTTGGAAGCAAAACCTAACCTGTGGAAGGGGTGCGGATTTTACCATAGGCAAAGAAGTTCCAGTAAACAAATGCATAAACCTCCATGGACACGGCTATGTGCTTGAGGTGGTCTTAGGCTCTAATACCCTTTCAGAGCAAGATATGGTTATGGACTTTTATCATGTAAAAAACGCCCTAAAGGACCTCATAGACACCATGGACCACAGTTTCATAATAGACGTAAACGACCCCATGTATGAGGAGCTTAAGGTTGTTGCAGAGAAATACGGAGCTCTAAAGATATTCCCTGTGGACTTTTGTCCTACCGCAGAAGCTCTTGCCAAGTTTTTTTACGATTTTTTAGTGAAGAAGCTCTCTGAGGTTGGTCTTTTAGGGGATGTGAAGGTGGTAAAAGTAGTCCTTTGGGAAACCGCCACCTCAAAGGCAGAGTATTACGGTGAATGAACCTAAGGGTGGCTCTACCCAGTGGAAGAACTATAAAGGTAAAGGCTAACTTTCCCTACAAAGACAGTCCCATAGGCTACAGGGTCTTATTCTCGGGAAAGACCGCGATAGTTGTAGGTCTTGCGGACAGAGGTCAGGAGGCAAGTCTTGAATTCCCAGACACAAGACCCTTTACAACAGAAAAGCACATAAAGGCTCTTATTGATACCGCAAACTACTACGGACTTATACCTTGGCATCTTTTGTATAAGCTCTTACCCTCTGTCTTTGATTGGAAGTTGGAAGAGTATCTAAGCCTTTCTGAAAAACCAATAGCCTTTCTGGATAAAAGAAGCCTTGAAATACTTAGCTGGGTAAAGGCAAGGGGTAAGGTAAAAGAAGAGAACATAAAAAAGCGTTTTGGAAACGAGCCAGTAAAGTATCTTTTGGAGCTTGGGTTTCTCACAAAAAAGAGAGAATGGAAAAGCCCAAAACTTGTGGAGAAGTTCTATAGGCTATGTGTTCCCTTGGAAGAGGCTTTGCAAAGGCTCAAAAGGTTGAAAAACAAAGAGGAAGCGTCAAAACTTGTCTACTTTTTGCTTGAGAGACGGTATGCCAGCTTGGAGGAGTTGAAGGAGCAGGGCTTTAGCTCCACACAGATAAGGGCTCTTTTAAAGAAAGGCATTATTTCACAAGCAGAAGAGGTCATACCTTACACAAACCCAAATCTTGCTAAGCTAAGACAGGAAAAAAAGCCTTTGTTCAGACCTCTTGGAAGTAAAAGTGTTTTGATGGGTAGCTGGCAGGGGATAAAAGAGAGGCTCTTTGAGGAGTTTATGTCTTACATAGATAGAGGGGAATCTCTCTTTGTCTTTTGCGACCAAGGTGAGCTACTCAGAATCCTTTACGAGGAGATGTATGCTGTTTTTGGCGATAGGCTTGTGCTTCTTAGCTCCTTTCAGAGGGAAAAGGACTTTGTGAAAAACTGGTTCAGGGTTTACGAGGAGAAGGGTCTTGTGGTGCTGGGAAGCAGGATAGCCCTGCTATCTCCTATAAAAGACCTAAGGCTTGTAGTTGTTCTTGGAGATAGAGCTTCAAGGCTTCAAGATGGGACAGACCTAAGGCACTTTCTCTTTGAGCTTTCTCGCTATTATGGTGCTAACTTTTGTATAGCAAGTCCACTGCCACCTCTTAGCCTATGTCTTAGAGAAAGCTGGCACAGGGAAGTGTTTATACCCTCTGCGGAGGTGGTGGTGATAAAGAGAAAGCCAGAGGAAGTTCTTACAGATACCGCACTAAAACTCTTAAAGGAAAGCACAAAAGAAGAGAGCCTTATCCTTGTAAACAAAGTGGGTTATGCCTATGCCTACTGCAAGGCTTGTGGCTATATAGTGGAGTGTCCAAGGTGCGGTAGCTTTTTAACCCTTAGTAAGGACAAAAGCACGGTCTTTTGCACTTCCTGTGGATACAAGGGATTGGCAAGCTGTCCTGAGTGTGGAAGAGAACTTCAAGAACTTGGCTTTGGTATAGACAAGGCGGTGGAAGAGGTGGAAAAACTCATAGGACTAAGGGAAAACATAACCTTTCAAACAAAGCCAGAGCTCGGTAAGACCTACGATAACGTGTTTGTGCTACATGCGGACAATATTCTCTCTGTCCCATGGTATGACTCTGCGGAGGAATATTTCTCCTATATGTGGAAAGCTCTAAGCATAAGTAGGAAAAGGCTTATAGTCCAAACGGTCTTAGACCACAACCCCCTTTTGGAGTTTTTAAAGGCGAAGGACTGGGAAGGCTTTTGCAAAGAGGAGCTTGAAAGAAGAAAGGAAGAAAACCTTCCACCCTACACAAGGCTCATAAGACTTGAGGTAAGAAAAGAGCCAGACCTTAGCGGGCTTCCTGTGGAGGTAAGCAAAAGAAGGGTTGGAGACCTAAAGGAATTACTTATAAAAGTAGACACTAAAAACTTTGCCTCGGTTCTGAAGTTCCTAAGGTCTATAAGACCTGTGCGTTTGGAGGTGTTATAATTTTAGACCTACGGGGACGTAGCTCAGTGGGAGAGCGCCTGCATCGCAAGCAGGAGGTCGGGGGTTCAACTCCCCTCGTCTCCATCTGTTTTATAATTAGTCTCCATGGAAGAGGGTATAAAGGGTATAGCCTTTTTTTACAATACCTTTTCTGAGTTATTTCTCACAAAGGATTATTACTATTTAAACCAACTCTGTGAAAATATGACAACCTCTGACTACTCAGAGCATGCACTAAGAATCCTTGAACATATAAACAGTAGAAGGCTTCCTGCAGAGCTTGACCTTATTGATGAGGTCTCTTTGCTGGAAAGAGATTACAGAGAGGTTGACAAAAACCAACTTATCATGTCTTATGAGCACTTCGGCTATCGTCTTGAAGAAGGTTATGAGCCTGACCATATTGGGATAGAGCTTAAGTTCTTAGCCCTATTGTGTTTGGAAGAGGATATAACAAAGGCTTATATAAATCAGTATAGGTTCATCCATAACAGGCTATCATGGCTAAGATACCTCGAAGATTCCCTTAAGGGCAAAGGCTTAATGGCACTGAAAGACTGCCTTTCTTTTCTTACCTCCTTTTTAAGAGACCACAAAGCCTTTCTAATGAAGCAACTTCGTATAGAACCCTCTCACTAAAGGCGATAAAAATTTGAGCAGTTGTCCTGATAAAAAATTGAACATCCATAATGGGGTTCACAATGGAAACCCTTGATATTCCATAATTAAAACCGCGTTACCCTTTGGCATGTTTTTTGCATATGCAAACCACGAGAGAATTTTCTCAGGAGGTATATTATGAGTCAAGAGCTGAAGGAAAAACAGGCGTCACGGAGAGGTTTTATAAAGGCTCTTGTGGTTGGTGCGGCCGCTACCTGCGGTGGTGCGGTGCTTGAAAGTGCAAGGGCGGAGAGGAGCTTCCCTGAGCAAAAGGGGAAACATCGTTTTGTGTTTGTGGTGGATGTGCGCAAGTGCATAGGCTGTGATGCTTGCGTTGCTGCTTGCAAGGCAGAAAGGAACACTCCACTTGGCGTTTTCAATACCTGGGTAGAAAAGTGGGAAGTAGGGTATACAGACCCTAACACTGGTGAAACAAGGGTAAAGGTTCTTAATGTTCCAAAGCTATGCAACCATTGTGAAAACCCACCCTGTGTTAAGGTCTGTCCTGTGCATGCAACATACAGGGACGAAGGTGATGGTCTTGTGCTCCAAAGATATGAGCGGTGCATAGGCTGTAGACTTTGCGAGCAGGCATGCCCTTATGGAGTTAGATACATAGACCCGATAATGATGGTAATGAATAAATGCACTTGGTGCGACCACAGAACAAGAAACGGTTTAAAGCCTGCATGTGTAGATGTATGCCCCACAAAAGCAAGAGAGTTTGGAGACCTTTCAAACCCAAACGACCCCATATGGGAGTTGATAAAGAAAAACAGCATTCAGGTTCTAAAGCCAGAAGAAGGCACAAAGCCAAGAGTGTTTTACATAGGGTTGGAAGGCATAGAGGGAATCTACGTAGGCACGGGAAGCTCTACAGAGAATCAGCACCCACCTGCGGTGTGGACAGACCCTGCAAGCGGTAAGGTATACACTTTCAACGTGCGTATGCAACACAACATGTTTAGAGAATCAAGATAAGGAGGTAAGCCATGATAGTAACTTATGGACCCACGTTGCCCAACCACATAGTGGAGTGGGGTGTTCTTATAGTAACCTACCCCTACTTCACTGGTATAGTTGCGGGTTCTACAGTTATAACCGCCCTTGTTTATCTCTTTGGTCTAAGGAAACTGGAGCAGTTAGAAAGGGTAGGACACTTCTTGGCTATAGCCCTAATGCTCGTTGCACCCCTTGCTCCTATGTTTGACCTCACCCAACCCATAAGAGCTTTTAAAGTCCCCTTCTATCCCAACTTCTCCTCACCCATAATCCTCTTCTTCATCCTCTGGACTATCCTTTTGCTTGTGATGTTCTTAAAGAGCTACTTCCTTTTCAGAAGAGATTTTATTCAAAAGGCTAAAGAAGGTGGGATTTGGGGTTCAATAGCTGGTTTTCTAACCTTTGGTGCAAGGGATGTTAGACCTGAAGAGGATGATAAGAAGGTAAAATTCTGGGCTGGGGTTAGCATACCAGTTGCCATGTTTTTCCATGCTTATGTGGGTTTTCTCATGTCCGCCATGCATTCTATGCCCCTTTGGGGAACTTCTATACTTCTCCTTGTGTTTTTAATATCTGCAGTGGTTTCTGGTATTGGTGCGACCTTACTGCTTTACATAGTAGGGCAGGCTATCCTTGGTGAGAAGGTGAACCCTCAGGTTCTAAAAGTGCCAACCCTTGTCATGGCAAGCTTTGCAGGCTTTGACCTTTTTGTGCTTTTTATAAAGTATGTTTCTGAATGGTATTGGAATACTGCGGAATGGCCTCTTATAGCTATGGCGATAAAGGCAAACATGCTCTTTTACCTTGTGGAGTTTGTTGGTCTTCTTTTTGTGCTGATAGGTGGCTTTACCTCTCTAAATAGCACCGTAAGAGGAATATCACTCCTAAGCATAGTTTCACTTATATCGGTTTATGCTGCAAGGTGGACTATGGTTATACCAGCCCAGATGATAGATAAGGGACATAGGGGCATTGTAGAACCACATATAAAGCTGATAGGAAGGGAGGGAATAACGGAGGTTATAGCACTTTATTTCTTAGTGTTTTTCCTCTTCTTCCTGTTTGTCTCCATAGCAGGATGGAAGAGTGCATCACATAAAGAGGAGGTGGCATAACATGAGTGCAACAAGAAGAGACTTTTTAAGAAACGCAGCTTTGGCAGGAACAGGTGTAGGTTTTCTTGCCTTTGGAAGCTCAGCCCTCAAGGATATAATAAAGGGTCCCTTCAAGCCCATACCCTACGCCAACGCTGCACCCCTGTCTATGGCTGATGCGGAGAAGATGAAGGTAGTTCATTCCCTATGCCTTGGTTGTAATGCAAGGTGCGGATTAAGAGCAAGGGTCTACGATGGTATGGTCTATAAGGTAGAAGGAAATCCCTACTGCATGTCAAACAGCTTCTGGGAACCTCTTCCCATGGATACACCTTTGGAAGAGAGCTTTAAACATGTAGGAAAGATGTGTCTCAAAGGGCAATCCATAGCCCACTATACATACGACCCCTATAGGATAGTAACACCACTAAAGAGGGCTGGGAAGCGTGGAGAAGGAAAGTTTAAACCCATAAGCTGGGAACAGCTCATAAATGAGGTAGTGAACGGTGGAGTTATAGAAGAAACGGGTGAAAAACTGCCTGGCTTTAAGATGTATGCGGACCTTTATGTGTCTGAGGAAGAGGTCATAGAAGCGGTTCTGAAACATGTTAGCATGGATTTTCTCAAAAAGTGGGCAAATGCTATAACCCATGGAAAGCCCGTTGAAGACTGGAAAAAGTTCTTAGAGGAAAACATATACAAACTCTGGTTACCAAAAGAGGAAGCGGAAAAGCTCCCCGAAGACATAAAGAGAAAGCTAATAGACCCTGAGATGCCAGCCCTTGGTCCAAAGTCAAACTTTGTCTTAGTTGTAGGTGGTAGAGTCACAGAGGGAAGAGGTGAGTTTCTTGAACGTTTCCTTTATGGAACTGTAGGTTCTAATAACTTTCTTGGACACGCGGACGTTTGCCAATGGCCTAAGTGGGCAGGTCAAATTTTTGCCTTTGATAGACCACACGTGGGACCAGACATAAAGTCCGCCCATTATGTAGTAGCCTGGGGTGCTCAGATCGCAGAATCCTTCAACCCTGCAGTGCCAGTATGGAGTATATTCCATTACAGAAGAGGGAACGGAGACCTAAAGGTTGTTTGGATAGACGTAAGGGCTCATAATGGAGTGGTAGCCTATTCTCACAGACATATAATGCCAAAACCCGGTGAAGATGGTGCAGTAGCTTCAGCCATCATAAGGCGCATATTTGAAAAGCAATCCTTTGACAGGAGATTTTTGGAAAACCCAAATCTTAATGCGGCAAAAGAAGACGGTGAAGCTGTCTTTTCTAATGCGAGCCATCTTGTGGTAGTTGGTCCAAAGGATAGTCCACACTTTAGGAAGCTCCTAAGGGCTTCCGAGCTGGGACTTGGCGGTGAAGATGAGTTTGTGGTGGTAGACAAAGAGACGGGCAGTTTAAAGGCAAATACCCAGTCAAAAAGTGCATACATCCTTATGGATGAATACAAGGAAGCAAAAGAGATACCAAACAACCTATACGATGAAGAGGATACAGACCCAAAGAGGGCAGAAAAGTATCCCAAGAAGACGAAGGGCTTAGAGGTCAAGCTCAAAGATGGGTCTACAGTTTATGTAACCACCGCCCTACAACTCTTAAAGGACTTTGTATTTGTAGAAACCGTAGAAGGCTGGTGTAAGATAGCAGGAGTGAACCCAAAAGATGTCATAGATACCGCAGATGAGCTTACATCCTACGGAAAGAAAGCCTGCGTTGTTAGTTACAGGGGTCCAGTGATGCACATGAACGGCTCTATTACACAGTGGCTCATAGACTCCATAAACATGCTTATAGGAAACATAGGACATAAAGGCGGAATGATATGGCGGGTGGGAACTGGTGATGTAGGTAAGGGTAGGTATGACCTTGTTGGTGGAGGGAGAAAGCCATGGGGTCTAAAGCTCCACAGAACTCAGAAAAACTACGAAGAGACCGCCTTCTACTATAGGGCAAAGATGGAAGGTAAAAACCCCTATCCCGCAAAAATGCCCTGGTTTAAGTTTATAGCTTCGAAATATCACTGCACGGGCATGTTCCCCTCCATGGCTCATGATTATCCCTATGACCAGAAAAAGGCTGGTGTCCCCTATGCGGTTATCCAGTATATGTCCGACCCGCTCTTTACTTACCCAGCACAGCTACATTACAAAGATATACTTAACGATACAGAGAAGGTTGGCTTATGGATACACATAACTACGGTTATTGACGATACTTCCTATCTTGCTGCGGACTACATAGTGCCAGACATAACCTATGCGGAAGGATTTACAGGTGTGCATTCGCTCTACCACTACTTCTTCTTCAATGCGATAAGATGTCCCATAATAGAGCCTCTCACAGACAAGACACCCGATGGAAGACCTATGCAACTTGAGACCTTCCTCGTAGACGTAGGCAGAAAGATTGGCTCTCCCATCTGGGGCGAAAAGGCTATAAAGGGAATGGGACCCAATGAGGGCAAAACCTATCCTCTCATGAGAGCGGAAGACTACCACCTTAAACAGATAGCAAACCTGGTCCACGACCTTGAGTCAAAGGGATATAAGATAAACCCCAAGAAGGAAGATGTGGAGTTCGTGGAAAAGAACTATCCAATAGCCAAGTATAAGAATGCGGTTTCTCCAGAAGAATGGCCAAAGGTTGCCTTCCTGCTTTCAAGAGGAGGCTTTTTCATAAGTTATGAGGATCACTTTAGCGAGGGTCTATACAAATTCCCGCTTAATAAGGACAATATAGTGAGGTTCTATTTCGATGGACTTGCACTAAGACACAACCCTATAACAGGCAAATTCATGCCCGGACATCCGAGATATGTATCCTTGAGAGAAGCAGGTCAGTATCAGGGTATTGACCCAGACAAGGTAGAGCAAGAATATCCCTTAAAACTCACAACCTACAAACCTGCCTTACACACCCAGTCCAGAACCATAAACTACATATGGGCACTTGAATCTGAGCCCGAAAACATGCTTTGGATAAATCCTGTTGATGCTCAAAGGCTTGGCATTAAACAAGGTGACTATGTAAAGGTTCTTGCACCCGGTTATGAGGAATGGGCGGTTGATGTTAACGGCAAAAAGGTGGAGTATAAGATCAAGGCATATGTAACCAACAGGATAAGGCAGGGCGTAGTAGCCATATCCACAACCTTCGGTCACTGGTGTTATTCTGGCACGTATAGAGTTCCCCTTGAAATACAGAACCCAGAAAAGGTTCTGCTGGGTCTTGCAAAGTTCAAAGATTTCCCAGAGTGGAGAATAAAGGCACTTCATGGAACTATGAAGATAGCGGACGGCAACAGAATACTTTCAGACCCCAAGAGAGACAAAGGTGCTCCATACATAGCCATGTATCCTAAGACAAAACTACCTACTGGGGTGGTCTATCCGCAGATGGAGTGGTTTGGTGGTGGTGTAGCCTTCTACAGCGGTAATGTAAAGGTTGTTAAAGCATAACATATCTATAGCTTGGTTAAAGAGGGGGGCGGTTTTTGCCCTCCTTTTCATTATCTTTTGTGGTAGTTTTGAAAGGAGAGTAGAGCACAAGCCTTTTGTAATGCCTATGCTTTTAGAAGAGAAGGGGAAAAGGAGCGAAGAAATACCAAGAACTGGTGCTGTTTGGGTTGAGGATTTTGACGCCTTTTTGAGGCTTGTTGGGGATGAAAAGGTTAAGAAAAAGGCATACTGGAAGCTTGAGTGGGATACTGGACAGTATGAGGATGGAGGTTTTACCCTTGATTAAAGTGCCAGAAGTTTATTACCAGGTATGCTCAAGCTGTCACTCGGTAAAGACCTTAAATCTTAAACAGGGACGCTCCGCACCTGACCTTTCTGAGATAGCCTATAAAGCCAAGAAGGAAGGAGGCTTTGTTGTCTATATACAAAGAAAGTATAAGGTTGACCCCTACGAATTTTTCCTATATCCATCTAAGTATGTTCCCGCAATGGCTCTGGTAGAAGGGAAAATATATTCTAAGGATGTGGACGAGCTTATAACCTTCATTGACCAGATACCGCCAGCCAAAGGAGACGGTTATTTATGGCTTTTACCCCTGGTGTTGCTTGCCATAGGTCTGATAATCTTACAAAGGAGGCTTAGACATGGACGAGCTTGAAGCGGTTTCAAAGAGATTAGGATTTTTCTGAGGCAAGAAGGCTTATATTGCCAAAGAAGCCGGTGCAAGAGTTTTATTTGGACTGCTTTATTCGTGAGTTTGAAACACTACCGTTATTTTCCTTTTAGCTTAGATGTTAGTGTATTCCTGGATATTCCAAGTATCCGAGCTACTTTGCTTTTGTTTCCTTCAAATTTTTCAAGAAGCTTGTTTATGACTATAAGCTCTATTCTTTCAAGGAAATTTGCAAGCTCTTCCTCGGAGGTTTCTTGTAGGCAATTTTCTATAATAAGGTCAAGGTTCTCTTTTTTACCCTTCTCTAATTCTTTAAGCTCAAGGTCTATTTCCGTAAGCACTCCGTATCTTTTCTTTATACATGCTCTGAAAACTACATTTTTCAGCTCTCTCACATTCCCATACCATGGATAGTTAATAGCTCTTTCTATAAATGAATTGTCCGCACCTTGCACACTTGTGCCAAGCTCTTTATTGGCAAGGCTAATAAAGTGTTCTACAAGGGGAGGTATATCCTCTTTCCTTTCCCTTAGAGGAGGGATATGTATGTGTATCTGGGATATTCTATAAAAGAGGTCTTCTCTAAATTCTTGTTTCTGAACAAGTTCTTTTATATTTCTGTTGGTAGAGCATATAATCCTAACATCCGCATGTAGTTCTTTGCCTGAACCCAAAGGGTAGAAGCTCTTCTCTTCTATAAACCTTAGCAGCTTTGCTTGCTTACCATAAGGAAGCTCACCCACTTCATCCAAAAATAGAGTTCCACCCTCAGCTTGCTCCACTTTACCTTTTCTATCTGAAGCTGCACCTGTAAAAGCTCCCTTTACATAGCCAAAAAGCTCTGCTTCAAAAAGCTCCTTTGGTATGGCACTGCAATTTAAAGCAACAAAGGGTTTCTTTCCCCTTGCGGAGTTTGCATGTATAAGCCTTGCTACTATTTCTTTACCGACGCCAGTTTCGCCTGTTATAAGCACATTGAGCTCACATCCGCTTGCAACACCAGCTTGTTTAAGAACTTCAAACATCTCCTTTGATGCACATACCACACTTTTTGGCTCCAAAAGAACAGTCTTTATAGTGGGCTTTTGTGCGGTAACGCCTTTTATAACCCTCAACAACTCTTCAGCACCAAAGGGCTTTTTAAGCACATCAAGGGCTCCGAGCCTTGAAGCCTTGACTATCATATCGGGGTCAGTGTAAGCGGTTATAAAAACCACTGGTATGTTATACCCTTTGGCTCTAAACCCTTCTACCACTTCCACGCCGTTTTTGTTCAAAAGTCTAATATCCATTATGAGAAGCTCCGCTTCAGCAATATGCTCCTCCAAACCTTCAGGACTTAAAAAGGTCAACACATCAAAGCCTTCCTTAGAGAGCACCTTTTTTATTGCATGTAAAACAAGCCTCTCATCATCAACAACCAAAACTTTACCCATTGAGGGGAACCTCCAGATAAAACCTCGTTCCATAACCTTTTTTAGATTCAAAGGTAATATAGCCCTTTAGCATGTAAGTGTATCTCAAGGCTATAGAAAGACCAAGTCCAGTTCCTCCCTTTTTTGTGGTAAAGAAGGGTTCGAATACTTTATTCTTCAAATCCTCATCTATGCCTGGACCATCATCCCACACACAAAAAACTAACATGTTCCCTTTGACTTTGGCTTCTAAACCAACATTTCCACCCACTTCAACTGCATCTACTGCGTTTTTGAGTAAGTTCACAAGTATAAGCTCCAAGTATCCTCTCTCCATAAAAAGGCTTATATCCTCTTGAATGTCTATTATAAAATTTATACCTTTTTCTTTAAGCAGAGGCTCAAAGAGATTGTGTATACCTCTTACAAGTTCTCCAACAGAAAATTGCGATTTTACTTCCTTATCCTGCCTTGCAAAGTTAAGCATGTTTATAAGAACTCTATCCACCCTCACTAAAGACTGTTTTACTACATTAATATCTTCCTCATCCCATTCTTCCACATCCGCTAAAAGTCTTATGGGCAAGAGGGCGTTCTTTAGTTCATGGGCGAGTCCCACACTCATCTCTCCAAGAAGGCTAAGGTTTTCCATGAGCCTAACCCTTTTCTCCATCTCCTTTAGCTCACTTATATCTCTCATAGTAACAAGGTAAAACTCTCCTTTCCACATGAAGTTTAGAAGAACATTAACCCTCCCACCTCTACCTCTAAAGTAGCAGTCAAGTATTACGCTCTCTCTTAAAGCCATAGCACTTCTTAACTTTGAACGCACCTTCGGGTCACAGACTAAGATAATAAACCGTCTCCCTATAAGGTCTTTGTATCTATAATGAAAATGGCTTATAACATTGTTTGCAAAAATTATTCTACCTTCCGTATCCAAAACAAAAATCATTTCGCCAAGGGAGTTTATAAGGTTGGAGAAGAAACTTCCTTCAAACCTTGCGTTTTCCAAAAGCCTCTCTATGTTTCTAAAGCTTTGATATAAGTGGTTTGCAAATTCTTGAATTTCATCCTTCTCAATAAAGGACACAGGATAGACTTCTCCCTTTTCTGCATCTGTTGCCATCTTTATTATGCGTTTAAGCCTTCCGTATATCCTTAAAGATATTGAAAGTCCTAACACAAAACCGAACGTGGCAAAAAGAGAGGTAAAGCCTGCAGAAAACAACTTTACAGGCATAAGAGAGTTTTCTACATATTTGTTATCTACTTTGAAGACCACTCTTCCTATAATTCTATTAAAACTCTTTATGTCAACACTGACTTCTCCATCCCGTGGAAAATAGTAAGTATATATGGGAAAACTTTGCGGTTTTGAATGTGCCAAAACAAAACCTTGAAGGTCAAGAATGGCAACATACTCTATACCCTTAAAATTTGACCAAGCCTCCACCCGTTTAAAAATTTGCCAGTAATCTCCGTTAATGATAGCTGTTCTAATGTTTCCTTCCTCCGCTTCAACGCTCTTTAAAATACTTTCTTCTATTTGCTTTCTTAAGAGGTCTTCTGAATATTTTATTATCAGATAAGACAACGGCAGAGAAACGCACAGTATAACTGCAAGAAAAGTTATAGACAATTTAAAACCTATACTTAATCTTAAAATCTTACCTATTAGAGGTGCCATTTCTTTTCACATAATCAAGCATTTCTTCT
>Ga0209823_100007_pt1 | contig 15404 bp, 16 predicted proteins | sample GXS201metaG_FD_185475 | JGI IMG/M metagenome (GOLD analysis project Ga0209823, IMG submission 185475) | Hot spring microbial communities from Gongxiaoshe hot spring, China to study Microbial Dark Matter (Phase II) - GXS 20120812B (SPAdes)... ...
AGGCTTCTGCCTTGTCCTCAAAAACCATGAGCCTGTTTTTTCTGTCTTCTGTCTGTTCCGTTATCACTAAGTAGGCAGAGCCATCCCTACCCTTCTTGATATCAAAAAAAATATGTTCTTTTGCCAGCGTTTAACTTCTTAGAATAGAGCCTTTCCCTTTGCACGATACAACCTCCTCCCTTTTATTATAAGTTAAAAACCCCTTCCTCATCTAACTCAAAACCCTCCAAGACCTTTGAGTTTACCTTGCCTCTCTCCGTAGCGAGAGATAAGATTTCACATCCTTTTTCTGTTAATGTATGAAGGACAATGGTTTCCTCCAAAGGAAAGAGGAGCTAATGTCACCTTGCTCCGAATTTTTCATACAGCCTCATTGGCTATTAAGACCAACAAGGGGGGCAAAGCCCCCAGTTTTTATAGAAGCTCTCTTACTTTGGCTACCACTTCGTCATAGTTTGGCTCTTGGGTGATTTCTGGCACAAGCTGTATGTAGGCTATTTTACCCTGCTTGTCCACCACGAATATAGCCCTTGCGAGAATGCCCTTGAGAGCACCCTCAGATATTAGCACGCCATACTTCTCCATGTCTCTGTATCTGAAGTCAGAGGCAACTACCACATTACCTATATTAAAGCTTTCGCAGAACCTCTTTTGAGCAAAGGGAAGGTCCATAGAAATAACGCACACTGCCACGCCTTCCATACCTGCCATAAGCTCATTGAATTTTTTGGTCTCTGTCTCACATACAGGAGTATCCAAGGAAGGGACAGTGATTATCACCTGCACCTTGTCGCTTGCCCCGCCTATGCCTATTTCTTGAAGGTCCTTTGTGACCACATAAGCCACCGGTGCAGGGTCTCCAACCTTTAGAGTAGGTCCGCAAAGGGCAACAGGATTGCCTTTTAGATTTACAGTCTGTGCCATGGTTTTACCTCCTTATGGGTTTTGCTATATTTTAAGGGTTGTGCAAGGGCTTTCAGAATGATTTATATCAAGAAGCTCAGATGCTTAGGCTTATAATTTACTATTATGCAGGCACAAAACCTTGAGGAGCTAAAGAGACTTGTCCTTAAGGTATTGCCAGAAATTATAAAGGAAGACCCCGTCATAAAGGCTTATATCAAAGACCTACTAAAAGACAGCTTCGCAGAGAAGGACAAGACCGAAGATAGGATAGAAAAGCTCTATGAGGAGCTGGTAAGACTAAGAGAGGAGTCCGAGAAGAGGTGGCAGGAGTATTTGGAAGATAGAGAGAGAATGTGGGCAGAGTTGGAAAGACAAAGGGAAGAGTCTAACAGAAGATGGGAGCAATACATACAAGAAAGAGATAAAATGTGGGCGGAGCTGGAAAGGCAAAGGGAAGAATCTGAAAGAAAGTGGGAGGAGTATAAGAAAGCTCTTGAGGAGCAAAGAGAAATACTTATGCAACACGCCAAGATACTTGAAGAACACAGCAAAGCTATACAGTTTCTTATGGAAGAGGTAAAAAGGCTAAGCAGGAAACATGACTCTACTATTGGTGCTCTTGAAGCTCGCTGGGGGCTACATTCTGAGGAGTCTTTTAGGAATGCTCTCAAGAGTATACTTGAGGAAAGTTTTCCTGTAAAGGTGGAAAGATATATCAACTACGACAAGGAAGGTATAGTTTTTGGAAGACCAGACCAGATAGAGCTTGACCTTATCATTAAAAATGGCGAGATAATTGTGGCGGAGATAAAGTCCTCTATGAGTAAGGCTGATGTGTATGCCTTTTTAAGAAAGTTAGACTTTTACCAATCTAAGGAAGGAGTAAAGGTGAGCAGAGCCATAATAATATCGCCTATGGTAGACCCAAAGGCAAAGGAGGTGGCACTAAAAAATGGCATAGAGGTTTATTCTTATGCGGAGGATGTGGAAGGGCTTTAGAGGGTCTATTTTTCACATATAGTTCACGCAAAGAACCTAAGATTGTAAGAATCTATTATACTAAGGAGGGTTAAAATGCTTAGAGTTTTTGCTATTAGTTTGATTTTGTTTGGCTTTTTACATGCTTTGGAATTGAACGGAATAAAAGTAGAAGTTAGAGGGAATACGCTAAGTGTGGATGGCAGAAGCTATATAATTGGAAAAAACTTGGTAATAGAAAGCCCAACAGGAAACCAATTAAACATAGATGCATTGAACTATGCAAGGGCTATAAAGATGGAGTTTAACAGAGCAGGTGAAGTTATTTACATAAAAATCTTAGGATGGTGGGATTAGCCATGAGAAAGGTAGCTGTTTTGATGAAGGCTTTGGTTTTCCTAATTATATTGCTGATAGGACCCTCAAGGTCTGCAAATATGTCTGATTACTGCTATGTACCTCCTTTTGTAGGCACAAGCGTAAAACCCAATGTCCTAATTGTCATGGACTTCTCTGGCTCTATGCAGTTTCCTGCCTATGTGCCTTGCAATTTTGGAGGCTATAATAATTATGTAGCTCAATGTGATAGTAGTACATACTCTTATAACCCAAATCAAACATATTCGGGTTATTTTGACCCCGATAAGTGCTATCAATATTCTTCAAGCTTTTTTCAAGAGGCTAACTGTAATTGCTCAAACAGAATCGGCTCAAGCAGTTGTATCTCAGGAAACCTTTTAAACTGGATAACTACAACACGAATTGATATCGCTCGTATGGTCTTAACTGGAGGAAGAACTTCTCAGTCCGGAGGAAATACCTTCCTTGAGAGCGAGGGGGCAAGGTATACTATAAACGACAGCAATCTAAAATGCAGTTTTACTATAAGTGCTACAACTACTACCAATAGGCGGATAACTATATCTAACTATAGTGGCACCTGTCCATTAGGAAATAATGCTATATCTAATGCTCAGATTAAGATAAGACCCTCTGACCCAAACTCCATAAGAGGAATCATCCATTCTTTTTGTGATACCTCTGACTTGAACGGTCAGATTAATGAGAAGTGCCAGCTCATTATGGAATTTATGGTATTTGCAAGTGATGGTAGATATGGAGAGATGAAAACTGGTAAAAATGCAACCCTTGCAAGCCTGATTAGTGATATAAACAATGAGCAACCCTACTACGGTACACCTACAGGTGAAGCTTTGTGGGAAGCCTACGATTTTTATAAGCAAAACAACGACTATAGCTATGAAGCAAATTCAGCCTACATCAATCGTGGAAATGGAAATGTAGATCCTTACTATGACGGTTCTGGAGGAAACAGCTATCCTGTGCCTTGTAGAAAAAGTTTTGTTTTACTGCTTTCAGATGGTGCTTGGAATGGTAGTGTGGACCCAGTTGTGCCAGCCCGTATTATGGCGACGCATGACCTCAGAAGCGACCTATCTGGAAAGCAAAATGTTTATACATACGCAGTTTACGCCTTTGGAGATTTAGACCCTGGTACAAGTCTTCAAGGAAAGCAGGCAATGATAACTACCGCTATTTTTGGCGGCTTTGAAGACATTGACTCTAACACTTGGCCTTTCCCATTTACTGGAATTCAATACCCAAATGGAAGTGGAACTTGCTCTTCCCTTGGAAGCACTGTAAGAACTAATATTCAAACGACTTCAACTACCTATTGCAACAGTAGAGGGGTGACTTATCCCCTTCCCCAGTGCAATCTTCCAAATAATTGGGACCCCAAGTGTGCGGAGTGGGATACAGTTGGGAATTCCTCTAAGGACGGACTACCCTACAACTTCTTTGAAGCTAATGATGCGGAATCTTTGAGAAATGCCTTGCTTTCTGCCTTCTCCGAAATTCTCAAACGTGCCTCCTCTGGTGCTACTGTGGCAACCTTGGCTTCAAGAACTAGTATTTCTTCTGTGGTTCTACAACCTTACTTCTATCCCAGATACATCAGGCAAGATGGGACAGAGATATCATGGATAGGTTTCTTACGCAGTTTCTGGGTGGATACAAAACAAAACCTTAGAGAGGATACTAACACCAACAAAATACTTGAAATGGCTGGTAATGTTTTTGACAAGATATTCCAGTTTGTATTCGACCCAAACGCCAACGAGACAAAGGTAGCCATTCTCAGTGGTAGTGACCCAGACAATGCTTGCAGTATGGAAGCTCTGAGAAGTGTTAATGAGCTAAGACCTCTCTTTGATGCAGGATGCAGGCTTGCTGTCGAAAATCCCAACGATAGAAAGATATACTACAATAAAGACGGTAACTTGGTAGAGTTTACTACAGGAGAGGCAAGTTATGTAAGGAGCATATGGCAGTCTATAGAAAACTCCGTAAATAATGATACAGGAGCAAGTTGTGTTATAAGATATCTCCGCGGGGAGAAGGTATCCTCAGACACAAATTGCAATGCGGTTCTTGGTCTTGTGAATAGGATTAGGGAGTTCGATACTGCATCTTTGGGTGCTTTGTGCCCCACTTACTCAGTCAGCGGGGAAAGGACATGGAAGCTGGGAGATATAATATATTCCACGCCCTCTATAGTCTCCGCAGAGCCTCTAAACATATACCATCTTAGATACAACGACAGCACCTATCTTGAGCACATAAGGAGAAGCCAATATAGGAACAGGGCGTCCTTTAGCTTTATAAGTGCTAATGATGGTATGTTGCATGTTTTCAGGATTGGCTCTATCAAAGAGAGGAAAGTTTGTTCCAACAACCAAAATATGGAGTGCGACAGAGATTCGGACTGTCCTGGCGGATACTGCATACCCAATCAGAACGCACTGGTTAAACTGACCAACGCACCAAACAACAGCAATACAGACCTTATAGCGCGCGAGGAGTGGGCTTTTATTCCAAGGAACGCACTGCCCTATCTAGTTTGGTATGGAAGAAGTGACTACTGTCACGTACCAACAGTGGACTATAGAACCATAGTGGTGGATGCTTCTATAGGTGGTAGTTCGGGAGAGAATAGAACTGTAAACAGCTGGAGGACCATATTGGTGGGAACTATGGGATTTGGAGGTAAGGCTATTACAGCTGGAGGTAATACATACTCCTCTGCAGTTTTTGCCCTTGACCTGACAGACTGGCTCGACGGTAGTAGCGATAGACCAACTCTTCTTTGGGAAAAGCCTATACCAGATAACACACTAACGCTTTCCTTCCCTGCAATAGTCAGGCTTGGTGACCCAGATAAGAACGGCGAGTGGTATGTGGTTGTAGGAACAGGTCCGATGGAAGCTGGAGATAAACAGTCAACATCCGGCTCTGAAAGTTATGCGAGCTCAACAAAACTCTACTTTATAAACCTTAGAAACGGTGATGTGGTGAGGGATATAACCTTATCTCTCCCCTCTGGTGTAATGGCTGCAGTGGGTGATATAATGCCCTTTGATGTGGACAACGACTACAGGGATGACGTGCTTTACTTTGGGCTTTATGGAAGGGGGAACAATGGAAATTCTTGGGGCAACTTTTACAGGCTAACCCTAAGAAGTGGAAGCAGTTACAAGTCTGTGAACTCCCTTAGTGCGTCAGATATATCTACAGCAGTAGACCTGTCTTCCTTTAATACGGGCAGTCACAGACCACCAGTCTTTGGAGCACCTAACGCTACAAAGGATGAGATGGGTGCCTTATGGGTCTTTTTTGGAACGGGAAAGTTCCTGAGCTCCTTAGACAAAACTATACCTTATAACAACTTCCTAATTGGCTTTAAGGATGACTGCTGGAATGGCACATGCTCCAACTCGTATACAAGGGGCAACATGGACAACACAACTGGAAGCACTACATCTGCAGTCGTCTCGGAACTCAAAAACATGTGTATCTGCACAAGTGCGGGATGCAATACAGAGCAGGTGGTTTCAAGCACCAGCTATACTGCACTGCCCCTACCTGTGTCAAGAGGCTGGTATTACCAACTAAGTGGTGAGGCTATATACTCAAGACCAGTTGTCTTTGGAGGAATAGTAGACGCTCTTACCTTTGTCCCACCAGGTGATGTATGCCAAATGGAAGGCAGGTCTAACCTTCTTGCCCTTTACTACAAGTCGGGCACTCCCTATCCCAGACCTGCGGTTCTGTCACCTAATGCGGTCTCTGGAAGTAGGACTATAGGCTCCACTGTTCAGGTTCTTGGACACATTCAAGCGGGACAAGGTGTTCCGCCTATAGGTACTCCTTTCCAGATAAGCATGGCACCAGGTCAGAGCGCGCAGTATGAAAAATTCGTCCAGCTCTCAAGTGGTCTTATACTTAGGTTCCCTCAGCAGGTAGGAACGGAAGCCCAGGGGAGGTTTATACTGTGGATAGAAAAGTAAGTGGTTACACTATTATGGAACTGTTGGTTATAATTGCCATATTATCCATACTTGCTGGCTTCTTTTTATATCCCATGTTGGTGCAGGTGGCGAGGGAAAGGCTGAGGGCTGGTATGACCCAATTTGCCAGTGACCTTAACCAGGTAAAGCTTAGGTCTATATCTACGGGTAGCATGTGGGGCATAAGGGTATGCGGTGGTAACGGACAGTATAAGGTCTTTATAGACCATGATATGAACTGCAGAGATGTGAACCCAAACTGTACCTCAATCGATACTACAAGGGTTTGTTCCGCCGCGCCCAATGCAACATGTTCCGATGGTGCTGACTGTTTAGCCAGCTGTGATAATAATAGCGGTAGATGTGTTAATGCCCCTGATGTTATCTGTAACACTGCTAATGACTGTCCTCCTAGCACAGGTCCCTGCCTTCAAAGAGAGAGACTGATAAGTTTTCCTACCGGCGTAGCACCGGGAAATGATTTTTACGTGGTCTTTGACCGCAGAGGCTACGTGCTGAACTACTCCTGCGGTTTTGGTGCTGGAACTTTGACGCTAAGAAACTTCCTTGGGGAAGAGAGAAGGGTCATACTAGACAGACTCGGGAGGGTAAGGTATGAATAAGAAGGGTTTTACTCTTATTGAACTTTTGGTTGCCACTATACTCTTGCTGATAATAATGATAGGCTTTTTGAGAGGGCTTCTTTTTTATATTCAGTATTCTATCCAAGAACAGACAAAGGACAGGGCGCTGGAAATCATGAGGGAGATAGCTTCGAAGGTAGAGTCTATGCCTTACTGTCAGGACAATACTCCCACCTGCACGAACCATTTCTTACAAGCCCATGGAGGTTATGTGGCAGATTGGCAGAATGCAAATTGTGATATAGCTGGTCAATGTTCCTTTGACAACAGAGACAGTGACGGCGATGGATTAAGAGACTTTAGAGACCCCTACAACGGCAACAATAATAACTCAAGAGATAATCCTCTTGGCACAGCGGATTGGCTTAACATAAAGCCGGGAGCTCCATCCGTTTGCAAGGGTAACACGAACCTAACCTGCACCAGAGAAGAAGACTGCCCTGGGGTGGGTCCCTGCGTTAGGCTATGCGCCGATAGAGCTGGTAACCAAAGACAAGACTTGATATGCGGGGAGCTTTTTAAAGGTAGATGGATATATGCGGGAGCAACACTCGCTCGAATCGTCAGGTATAATGTGGAGGTGGGAAAAGGGGTGGGGGTAATAGTGTGGTATTTTGAGCCTTCTACTGGCAATTATAGGGGCTACGCAACTACTGTGATGAGGGAAAGAAAATGAAGAGAGGTTTCACTCTCATTGAACTGCTCGTAGTGATGGCAATAGCTCTCATAGTTGGTGTGGGTGTTTATGTTGCCTATGTGAACCTTATAAGAGAAGCGGTAACTAAGTCTATCATCGCAAAGAACGAACAAGACATAACCGCACTGCTTTACCAGATAAAGAAGGACCTCTCCAGTATAGGCTTTGGTGTGGACAGGAACAGACTTAGAATCGTAGATACCCATGGAACACCTAACGATGGAGTAATTGACTGCAACAGCTTAACAGCCTTTGGAAACTTTAACACTGTATTGGCAAGGTGTAGGGCTAACGACAGGCAAGAGGAACTTTACTTTCTGAGCCTTGCTAGCAGACAGCAGAGGTTTTCTGGATGCTGGTGGAGCACAAACACATTAGGACAACTCATAAACAGAAGCACCACTTACATGCTTGCGGAATGCCCCCAAAACCTTGATGGAATAGGTAACTGCCTTGCCCTTGACCCAAATAAGAATTGTGTAGAAACTGGGTGTTCAATTCAGCCCTGCAACGCCTACACTTCTCAGGCGAACAGACTTATCTTTTTTGCAGGGGATGGTAGTTATCCAGGGAATTTTGCTGTTAGATACTACACCTCAGATACCGACCTCCCCAGAGAATGTGCTCCCCAAACCTTTAACCTTCTCAAGGACGTGCAGGGAGATGCCTTGGCTCAACCTGTGGCTTCTTGTGTGGGTGCCTTCAGGGTGAGGTACTTTGACGGCAACAATTACTCAGAAGATATAAATAACATCCAGAATCTAAGAGCCATAAGAGTTTGCCTGCTTATGCAGATGGGAGGGCGGACTTCTCTGAATATGGAAGTGCCACAGTTTTCTGCGAGCTGTGGTGGAACAATGACAATACCAACGCAAGATTGGAGGTGGTATAGATGGCGAGTAGTAGAGGAAGACATTATTTTGGAAAACATAAGATGAAAAGAGGCGTTGCCCTTATATCTGTTCTAACAACTGCTATAATAGTAGCATTAATAATAGGTGGTCTGTATATACTGCTTACGAGGGTTTTTGAGACCTCCAGTATGTCTGGAGTTTATGCTACCACGAGGGATGCGGCAAGGGGTGGAATAAGCTATACAGTATCTCAGATAACAGGCGGTTCCTTTGATAGTCTCTTGACAGGCGACTGCCCAGATGGAACTGCCTCAAGACCTGGAAACTGCTGTGACCTTAGACTTACTTACAGACTGGTCGGTGTAACTGGAGAATACACCAATACCGTAACCGTATGCCTCACAGGTTATGCACCACAGCCCGGCTTTGAGATAGAGGGTGTTGCTTATACAAGACCTTCCCCAGGTGGAAAAGGATACGTCTATACCATAGTTTCAGAGGCCCTGGGTCCGCAGGGTTCAAGGTCAAGGGTAGAGGCTGTATATGTAAGATAGTAAAAACTATCTTATTACGCACTTTATACCCGCACCTTCACTATGTGTGTTGTTTGTAATCCTACAGACTACCATGAAATCTCCAATCCCGTCGAGCTTTCCAGCCACATAATAGTCTTGTGCAACCTGACCACCATTACAAACAAACTGTGAGCCTCTTGGATTGCCATTTTCAATATGCGCGGAATTGTCTGGAGCTGTGCTTAGAACTTTAAAAGATACAGCCCCTCCAGGTGTAGACATCTTGGCATTAGAGGGCTGCAGGTTGTTTGATGTGTCAAAAACAAGACAGTTCTTAAGAGGAGCTGGCTCACTTCCCACTGTATCAATAACAAAACTTACTGGACTTGTCTGCTCCTTTGTTTGTAAACACCAAACAAAAATATCCATAGCACAAGCTCTCACAACCGGTTCAGCATAAGAACTCAACTTTGCCTTTCTCTGATTCTTTGCATAGGAAAACAAACCTATAGATACAAGCACTGATATTATGACAAGAACCATTAAAAGCTCTATAAGGGTAAAAGCTCTTATTTTCATGAATAAAAGTGGGGGCAATACGCCCCCCATAAGGCTTATTTCACTTGACAACGAACTCCAGCACCACTAGAATGGGCAGAGTTTGTGATTGTGCAAACTACTATGTAATCACCAATACCATCCATCTTCCCAGCAACGTGTATGGTATCGCCTACCTCTCCCTGCGTGTTACATGTAAATGTGCCTCCCCTTGGGTTTCCATTAGTTATGTCACCTGGACTACTTGGTTCTGAAGTTAAAACCTTAAAGGAAACTGGACCGCCTGGAGTAGTGAGCTTCACGCCACTACCCTGTAGTTCACCGTTTGCGTCGTATACAAGGCAGTTTTTGAGGGGAGCATTACCTGTTCCTGTATCTATTGTGTATGAATCTGTCCCGCTTGCTGCTGGCCTTTCTGTACACCAAGCAACTATGTCCATAGCACATGCTCTAACCGCAGGTTCCGCGTAGGAGCTTATCCTCGACTTTCTCTGATACTTCATGTAAGACGGCAGGGCTATTGATGCCAATATGGCTATAATCGCTATAACCACAAGTAGCTCAATGAGGGTGAAACCCTTTGCCTTGTTGAGCTCTACCGCTTGCCTTGTGGCTCTAAGTAGCTTTTTCATGACTACCCTCCTTAAAAGTATTTCCTCTCCCGCCCGGGCTGAGAGGATGTTAATACATTATACCTTTAGAATATAATGTCAAGTGGTTTCACGAAAATTTCACGAACTCCTAAGCCTTATGTTCGCTCTGATATATCAGGATAGCAACTGACAGGGAGAGGAGAAAAAGACCCAAAAGTTTAATAAAAGTAAATCCCGTGTTCATCATATACAAAGCCACCAAAGGTAGAGAGTAAGAAAACATAACCCAATTTTTGTCTTTGGTGTATTTCAAACCCAAGAGGTGAGAAATAGGTGGTGCTCCTTTGGAGTGGAAAAAAGCATGCTGATACAAGTATATGAGAATAAGGCTCATGATTAGCTTAGACCAAACTACAGCCTTTGTGCTGTAAAAGAGCCTGCTTAGTAGGTTAGCAAAGTCCTCAGACCATACAGAAAACTTAAGCATATAAAATACAAGGAGATTGTCTAAGAAGAGGGAAAGTAAAACCAAAGATACAGGTCTGGCCCTGCCCGCATCTACAACTATCATCTGACAAACGCTTCCAAGTTCAGCCTTTAGTTTTGAATATTTTTCCTCATCACATTCCACCACAGTCTCGTTTTTGCCTTCGTGAACACTTCTGTAAAGAGGAGTAGGGTTTATATCCAACTCAGACAACTTAAGAGCGATTTCCTCTAAGTTGTTTTCGTTTATGCCTCTTATTACGAGCTTCATCACTGGCTGATTACGGTTGGAGTTATGAATATAAGAAGTTCCGTATCAAACTTTCTTACCCTCTCCTGTCCAAGGAGATATTTAAGCAAGGGAACTCTTACTACCCCAGGCACGCCCTCGTTAGTTACGCCATCTTGATTGTCTATTATGCCACCGAGCACCACGGTCTGACCATTTTCCACGACTATCTTGGTCTTTACCTCTTTTGTGTTTATGGCAGGTCCTTGTGGAGTTTGAATTCCCACGGTATCGCGTTTTATTTCTATATCCATTAGTATTCTACCATCTGGTGATATTACCGGTGTGACATCAAGCTGGAGAACCACATCCTTGAACTGTATGTTCGGCACTGCGGTGCCACCGGCACCGACTGCAGCAGTTTGATAGGGAACTTGAACGCCCTGTTTTATTGTAGCTTTCTGACCGTTAATAGTAACCACGGTAGGCTTCGCTATACTTTTAGCTTTATCTATCCTTTCAAGGGCTGAAATCCTTAGGTTAAGAGCGTTCAAAACACCTCTCTGATAGGTAAAGGTCAATATACCACCAGGCGTAGGAGAAAGTCCTGGATTTGGATTTATTGGTGCAGTTGTGCCTATATTTGAGCCTACTCCTCCCCCCCAGAATTGTGGGACATTAGCTTGTGATAATAGAAGGTTCCAATTTATACCCAGTTCTCTTACAGCCTCTTCTCTAACCTCTAATATGCGTGCCTCTATGGACACTCTTACGGGGCTTTCGCTTATGTAGTCTTTGAACCTTTCTTGTATAATTTGTAAAACATCTGGGTAGTCGGTTATCATAACCGCGTTAAACTCCTTTATTATAGGAATTGGGGCTTTCTGAGTTTGTTGTTGTGCTTGGATCTGTTGTTGAGGCTGTGTTTCCTGCCTTTCTACGAGAGCACCTCCACTCAGCACAATACCTGCTTCAGACCTTAGAGGCTCTATCATCTTTATAAACTCATCGGGGCTTATGTATTTTAGGTAGAATATCTTGGTAACTGGTCTTCTTTCAGAAGGTGTGGTGATTAGGAAAGGCTTAAGAGCCTCTGTGTACAGCTCCATCTGCTTGGGACTATCTGTTATGACAAGAGCGGAAAAATCATAAGCTTTAGTTATTGATGTGTCTGGTCTAGTGTAAGACTTTATTCGTCTTTCTGCTTCATCTAGCCCTATGCCCCTTAGGTAGAACACCCTAGTAGTCCTCTCTTCTGCTGGGACCAGTACATCTGCAAGTTTCCTATAATCCTTAAGTATTGGTTCAAGCCTTTTTATGTTTTTTTCCTCATCCCTAATATATATAGTTTTGAGTGTTTTGTCTATGACTATTTCTGCGGATGGACTCACACGTGCCTTTAGGAAGTTTATTATCTCGTCTATTTGTTTTTGGTCTAGCCCAGCAACATTTATGCTTATATCTGCCCCTTTTGTAATACGGGAAACCTTCGTATCCGCAGGGACTGCTATGAGACCATACTCTTTTAGAATAATGTTCATAGCTTCTCCTACGGGCACAGGTCTGTATATGGCAACGCTTACTGTCTTTTGAAGGTCTTGAGAAACCGCTGGGTCAAAGATAACATTCATACCAGAAACTTCCGCAAGTGCCTTTAGGACTGTTTCCAATTTAACATTTTCAAACCTCATCTCTCTTACTGTCTGAGAGTAAGAAAAGCCCACAAACAAAAGTATCACAATAAATCCTAATACCTTCCTCATTTTTTACCTCCTTCCCTTTGTTCTTCGGTCTTTTTCATAAACTGTGCAGGGTTTCTGTCTACTCTTATGTTTCTTACCGAGCCATCTTTTTCTTCAACCACAATGTAATTTTCTACCTTTCCCTGCCTTTCAATCACTATATAGCCTACCGCACCCTCAAGGTTTTGAAAGGGTTGCTGTGCAAAGACAAAACCAAAACAAGTCAAAAGAAATACCAATCTCTTCATAGCTCCTGTCCCTCCTTCATTAGGATATTTATTACCATTTCCGCCCTCAACTTATTACCTTCACTGCTGAGACTTAGCGACACTGGATAGGATATTATACCCTCTCTTCTCATGCCATCAAGGAATGCTCTCACGGAAGCGTAGTCTCCAAGGAGCGTCATTTTAACCTCGCTTCTTAGAAGAGTTACCCCTTCTTGAGGTTGTTGCCCCGTTTGCTGTTGACCTTTTTGCCCCTGTTGTTGGGTTTGTTGCTGTTGCTGTAATTCCTTTACGACCTTCTTTTCACCTTCTTGGGTTATTGCATAGCTTACCTTTTGAGCCCCAGAAACCTACAGGTTGAGTATTTTAACTTTTGACCTTTTAGCTATACGCCCTATGTTGGCAATTATTTTACCCACATCTTTTTCTGTTGGTATTTCTCCAACCAAACTAACAAGTTCCGCTTGTTTTGTAAGGTATTCTTCTTCAAGAGCCTTTTCTTCCTTCCTTAGGTTCTCAAGTATTGCTGGATTAAGGCTTGCCCTTATGCGTTGAATATCCGCTTTAGCATTGTTCACTTCTACTTTTAGTTTGCTTACTTCGTCCATAGCTGGAGATAGTAGCATGAGCCAAATATATACGATTAAAACAAGGGGAAGGACAAGAATTAGGACATACCTCTGCCAAGGGGGAAGTGCCTTAAACTGTTCTATGAGTTTTTGCATGGTCTACCTCCCCTCCTGTAGGTTTCTTTCAGAGGAAAGTTTAGCGGAGTAATATTCAAATCCATGAGGGTTTAACTTTCTTTCAAGCTGAGCGAGAGAAGCTCTCTGAGAAGTATTGCTTAGTGCCTTCCCATAAGAACTGAGGCTCTCGTAGTCAAAGGAGTTTATTTCAAGCTCTGAAGTTAGCTTCTGTTGATTTATATCTAAAGATTGTCTGTAGGAACTAATCCAAGAAGCTTTGGGCACATAGGACATGTAAAAGGAAAAGCCAGAGTTAAAAGGCTCGTAGTATGCCTTTAGACCTACTATTATATCCTTGCTCCTTTCAACATCCTGAATTTCTTCCTTTATCTTTGCTATTCTTTCTTCTATAGCCTTTTTCTCGTCAAGAAATTTTTTTGCCTGTGCTTGAAGCCTTGCCCTTTCTGCGTTTAAATTGTTAATCTCCGCCTTAAGATGCTCTACATCTTGACGAACCTTCCAATAATACCCCAATACCGCCACCACACCAAGCCATAGCAAAAGCCCTGCATAATATTCTCCTCCAGCCTTAAATAGGTCTTGTACCTTTAAAGTTTTCAAGGGTGATAAATCAAAGGCTATGCCCCTTTTTGCCTCCTCCTTCCTTACCTTTGCAAGGTTTATCTTTATCATCCTTCCATCCCCCTTATACTTAATATGTACGGAATAAAGAAGTTTGGTTTAAGCTCCTCAAGGTCAAGAATCCCAAGTATAGGAAGGTTTTCCATAATTCGCGTAAGCATTTCCTCATCTGCGATTATGGGTCCTGCTACATACATACTGGAAAGGTCGTTCAGAACCACAATGTTTCTAATCTCCGCAAAAAAACTCTCAAGGGATTCCTCATCCCTGCTTTTCAAGAACTCCGAGAAGCTCCAATAGGTCACATAGTAGCTTATATTGTTGGGTGAATAGGTGGTAAGTATGGAGTAGTTGTAGTCAATGTAAAGAATGGAAAAGGGAACAGGGAGCTTGTGATAGAGCCCGTAATTTATTATGGCGACAACCTCGTAGTCAAGGGTATGAAGCTTAAGCCCTGCATTCTCAACCATTTCCCTTATACTTTCAACTGTTTCTTTGCGAGAGAGCACTAAAACCACACCCACCTGTTTCCCCTCAGCTCCTGGCTCCAGTATAAAGTAGTCGTAATAGGTTTCTTCTCTCATGGCGGAGAGTTCCCTCTTTATGGACCACTCTATGGCACTCTGGAGGTCCTTCTTGCTCATGGATGCAGGATATTTGTAGAACTTGAGAAGCCCATCGTTGACCGCTATGCAGGCTACGACCCTTTTGCCAGAGAGCCCGTATTTTTGAACTACCTCTCTCAGGACTTTTTCCTTATCCTTCCCCTCAAGGTTTACTTCAATGGGTTCTGAAAGAGGCTTTTTGTCTTTCCCCAGCTCCAAAAGCCTTATAACCTTGTCTGTAAACTGCAGACCCACTATGGTCTTGACACCCTTTAGCAAGGGTGGAAAGGCAAGGCTTATGTTCATGGCACCATCTCCCTCATCCTATTTTCCGCATCCGCAACCACGAGCATGGTCTTAAGCACAGAATCTGGGTTTAGAGATATGCTGTCTATACCCTGCTCCACAAGAAAGACCGCAAACTCTGGAAAGTCAGATGGACCCTGACCGCATATGCCCACCTTTTTACCCTTTTCCTTTGCGGTTTGTATAAGGTGTGCTATGAACCTCTTTACCGCCTCGTTTCTCTCGTCGTAGAGGTGTGCTACAAGTCCAGAATCTCTGTCAAGACCAAGGGTTAGCTGTGTGAGGTCATTGGAGCCTATAGAAAAGCCGTCAAATATCTCCGCAAACCTGTCCGCAAGTATTACATTGCTGGGAAGCTCAGCCATC
>Ga0209823_100008_pt1 | contig 14350 bp, 16 predicted proteins | sample GXS201metaG_FD_185475 | JGI IMG/M metagenome (GOLD analysis project Ga0209823, IMG submission 185475) | Hot spring microbial communities from Gongxiaoshe hot spring, China to study Microbial Dark Matter (Phase II) - GXS 20120812B (SPAdes)... ...
ATATACTGCTCTATCATGCGTAATATTTTGCCACTTTTTGAGAGATACGGTGCTGTGTTTTTAAACCCTTGAAAAATTCTTCAAGAGGATAGTTAGTTATCAAAAGCTCGTCTCCTTCTCTAAGATAGTTTCTTCCGTAGTTTGTCATGCCGTATTTTAGCTTCCATTCCAGCAAGTAAAAGTTTTTATACAGTTCCCTTATATATGGGCTGTTGTCGTAAGTTATCATAACCTTGTGTTTACAATCCTTTACGAGCTCTGCAAGTCTTTCATGGTTAAAGCTAACGTGAAGAGTGCCTCTCTTCCCATACAGCTTAGAGGATTGTGCGGAAAAGTAAGGTGGGTCAAGAAATACAAATACATCTTCTCCTTTCGCTGTAAGAAGCTCTTCGTAATCGCCCCAGACTACCTCAATTCTTTTCAAAACTCTGCTAACTTCAAAAAGCCTTTCAATGGAACTTTCAGTAAATCGCTTTCTAAAAGCGGACTCTGAATAACCTCCACAATCCACCGTTCCAGAGAAGGTTATTCTATTAAGCACATAAAAATCAACTGCACGTTCAAAACAGCTATTCAGCCTTTCTCTTCTTTCCATAATTTCCTCAAAGAGCTTTTTACCATCCGAAAAAGAGGATTTTATAAGTTTAATTTCCTTTATGAGCTTTTCTGGCATTTCCTTAAGCGTTTTCCAGAAGCAATACAAGTCATAGTTTATATCACCCATTATGTATTTCGCCTCTGGCTTTATCTGGGCAAAATACAAGGTCATGCTTGCTCCACCACACATAGGCTCTCTAAATTCCCTAAAGTTTGGCACGAATTGAGATAGGAAACTTACCGCTTTTGATTTACCTCCGGGGTATCTGAGAGGAGATTTAACCAACCGCATGGTAGTAAATCCTAAAATCATTAATAGACGCTTCTCCCAATAAACCCTCATAAAACTCTTTATACCTACCATTTAACTTCTTTACAGCCTCTGCTAAACTTATAGGTGCATCTTTCTTTTCTGTAGTGAGTTTCAAAGCTACTGAAAATGGAAATTGATTACCGTTAACTTCTAACTTGCTTATACTTTTATATAGCATAATTTTCAGCAAAGCATCTTTAACATCTTCTATACTTGGAAAAATTTTGTTTTTTGAATGTTTACTTTCTATGAGAATAACTTCCTCTTTGGTTATTATTACCTCGTCTACAGTAAAATGATAAAGTCCTCCTAAGTAGTTAGCTATATCTATTTTAGCTTTTCTGTATTCAAGTTTTTCCTTAGGTTGTATAGTATTTACCTCTCTATGCTGAGCTTTCAATGCCTTGTTTCTGGAATATAGAACAAAGTCTTCCAAGTTTTTAGATATTTCTTCCCTATATCGCAATATACCTTTTTCATCGTGGAGCTCAACATTTAGTTTACGAAAGATGTTTCTATAACATTCTATAATTTTATCCACGATAGCATATAGGTTCTTGAACTCTTTTATATTCCAGTGTAGTGCATTATATCTATAGGCAGATAATTCAATTAACTTACTCCTTATATAACCTTCTTCAAATCTTTGATTTGTTAATTTAAACCCTTTTTTATCCGCAGCACAGTAATACGCTGGTATTATAAAAACATTTAATAAGCTTAGCAAAGAGATAGTATCCCATTGCAAAAAGTCCCTGTCTCCATATTTACCCTCGTCCTTAACTACTGGTATTATAGCAACCTTTTTTGAAACATCTTGTGAGAGTATATCGTAAACCCTCGCATATGGATAACTTCTTGTTCTTTTTGGAGAAACCCATTTGCATACAGCCATGCTCTCACCATCTATTTCAGTAATAAATTTTATGTGCTTATTTACATCTAACCTTTCAAAAGCTATAGAATCTATACGTCCCCTCATTATCTGCTTATAAGAGAGACCACTTTCTATATAACCCGTTAGAACTATCATATAGCCTTCAAAACCTTCTCTAAATCCTCCACCTTTTCTACGTTAAAAACCCTCACATTTTGCACTGTCTGTTGGATGAGTTTAGAAAGAACATTCTTTGGTCCTATTTCCACAAAGGTGTCCACCCCCTGCTCTACCATATAAAGCACGCTTTGAAACCACCTTACTGGTGAGAATATCTGCCTGTATAGGTTTTCTCTTATTTCAGGTGCCATTGTGTGAGCATTTGCGGTGTAGTTCTGGACTATTGGGATGTTTATGTTTTTTATAGGAGTTTGAGCGAGCTTAAGCCTAAAGGCGTCCGCTGCAGGCTTCATCAAAGAGCAGTGTGAAGGCACAGAAACCTTTAGAGGTATTACCTTGCCACCCATCTGTTTGGCAATTTCACCTGCCTTCTCTACCGCAGTCTTTTCTCCAGATATCACTGTTTGCTCTGGAGAATTGTAGTTGGCGGGTTCTACCACACCGTGTTCTTGTGCAAGCCTGCAGGCTTCTTCTACCTTCTCAGGTGGTAGCTTTAAAACCGCATACATGGCACCCAAGCCCTCTGGAACTGCTTCCTGCATGTATTTGCCTCTGAGGTTTGCAAGCCTGACAGCCTCAAAAAGCTCCACACCACCAGCCACCGCAAGAGCGGTATACTCTCCAAGAGAATGTCCAGCCACGAAATCTGGCTCTGGAAAACCTTTTGCCTTCATAACTGCGTATATGGCAAGGCTTGTGGTAAGTATGGCAGGTTGGGTGTTTATAGTTCTGTTTAGCTCCTCCTCGGGACCTTTAAAGATTATATCTGTGAGATTGTATCTGAGGGCGGTCTCCGCACTATGAAAGACATCCGCAGACTCAGAGAACTCCCTGTAAAAGTCATACCCCATACCCACATATTGAGAACCTTGTCCCGGAAAAACATAAGCTAACTTTCCCATAAGTTTTTTATTTTAACCCATATCTTTTAGCTTTTCCCTTATAAGCTCCCAGCTCCACCAAGTAGCTTCGTGGACGGGCATGGATTTTCCTATGTTTTCCTCCGTTCCTTCAACCCATACCACCTTTCCATCAGTAAGCAGTTTGAAGTTTCTCGTCCTTGATGACCATCGCCAGAAGTTGTGAGGTCCTATGCCAAGGGCTTTTTTGAAAAGCTCAAGCTCATTGGGCAAAAGAGGTCTTCCTTGCATGCTTTAATTATATACCTCTTTTCCTTCCCATCTGAGTTGCTCTTTTGAAAAATTCTCTTAGTTTTTTCATAACAAGTTTATGGAACTTTTCCGCACTCATACCCGTTAGTATTTCCAAGGCATCGTCAACAGTATCCACCGTGTATATGTGAAACTCTCCCCTTTCAACAGCATCAAGAACTTCATCGTCAAGAAGGAGATTATCGTAATTTCTCTTAGGGACTATTACCCCTTCAATACCCTTTAGCCCAAACATCTTACATACCCTGTAAAAGCCTTCAACCTTCTCCTTTATACCGCCAACAGGCTGGGCGTTTCCCAACTGGTCAACAGAACCTGTTATGGCTATATACTGCTTTATAGGAACTTCAGAGAGGGCAGAGAGTATGGCAATAAGCTCAGCCATTGATGCACTGTCGCCCTCTACCTCGTCGTAACTTTGCTCAAAGGTAAGCGTGCAGGAAAGATGTAGCGGTATTTCCCTTCCGTATTTACGACCGAGGTATCCACTAAGTATAAGCACACCCTTTGAATGTATAGGTCCGCTTAGTTCTACTTCCCTTTCTATGTTTACTATTCCCCTTTCCCCTACATAGACCGAGGCTGTTATTCTACTGGGCTTTCCAAAGCTGTAATCTCCAAGGTCAAGAACACTCAACCCATTCACCTGTCCTATCTCCTCTCCTTCAATACGGAGGATAAGCTTACCCTCACCTATAGCTTTCCTTATCTTTTCTTCAAGTAGGTTTGACCTAAAAAGTTTTTCTTTTATAGCCTTCTTTATGTGTTGCCCTTCTATGAACTCCTTCTCTTTCGCAAAAGACTGTGCTTCCCTTACCACATCCACAAGATGTCCTATAACCATACTAAATTTTTTTCTACTTCCAGCGAGTTCCACTCCATACTTGAAAAGTTCTGAGAGGGCATCTGTAGAAAGATGCTTTAAACCTTCTTCTTCCACTATTTTCCTAAGTATCCTTGGAAAAGAGTCAATAAGCTCTTCTCCTATATCCACCACTGGGTCAAAGTCCGCCTTTATTTTAAAGAGTCTTCCAAACTCTGGGTCATAGTTATAAAGTAAATAGTAAAGATAAGGGTCGCCTATAAGAACCACTTTAAATTCTGCAGGTAAGGGTTCTGGGCTTATGCCTACAAGAGGCATTAAAGTGTCCTCTAAGGGATGAAGAAGCATGTGTATCTTTTTGTGCATAAGCACCTTTTTAAAGGCATCCCAAAGAAAGGGGTTTCTTAGAAGGTCAATAGCTCTCAGCACAAGGTAGCCACCTCTTGCTTTGTGAAGGCTTCCTGCGGATATACTCATGTGGTCCGCATAGAGAACACCCATCTCCGCAGAATAAAAAACTCTTCCAAAAAGGTTCTGAAAGGTAGGAACCTCTTCAAAGATAACAGGAGCCCCTTCAAGGTTCGAGTTATCTACAAGGACATTTACTCTAAAGGCATTAAAAGACTTTTCCAACATCTTCTGAAAAGCGAGGTTTCCCTTTGAAGTATGCCAGGAGAGGAAAAGGTCTGAATTTTTCGCAAGTTCAATCTTTAGCTTGCTTATGTATTCATATACACCTTCATACTCCATGTATCTACCTTCAAACCTTGAAAAAACCTTATCTACCACATAGCTGGCTACCCTGTTTCTGAGTTCTAACACTTGGTCTGAAAGGGTGTGATCCAATTCCCTCAACTCTCTTATAAAGTCTCTAAACCTCTCTTCAAACTCCGAAAGATTTCTTTCATAACTTTCCTGAAGTCTTGGATTGGCATAGAGTTCCTCTTCAGAAACTATCCTTCTACCCACAAGAGGTAGTAGCTTTATACCTGCAGGAGTGAAGATAACACCAAGACCGTGAGACTGAGCTTCATCCACAAGCTTTTGAGCTAACTCTTCTTTTTTGCTCTCTATGTTTTTTCTTATGTTTGTCAATTCCTCTTCATACTCTTTGCTTTCAAAGGACTTAGGAAGTTCCTCCTTTAGAGCATCTATAGCCCAGTCTATGTCATTAGCCAATGCCTTACCCATACCCGCAGGTAGCAATAGATACTTTGGTCTAAGCGGATTATCAAAGTTGTTTACATAGCATATGTCCTCAGGCTTCTTTTTTAACCTTGCGGACTCTCTGAGCCTCTTGAGAGTGTATATGGTTCTTCCTATGCTTTCAGGACCCGAAACATAAAGGTTATAACCCTCGGATTCTATGCTTAGTGCAAGGTCAAAGGCGGACTTTACTCTTTCTTGTCCAGGAAAAAGTTCAGCAGGTTCTACATCTTTTGTGGAGTAAGTGTAGGCGTATCCGTAAGTTAGGTCTTCCTTTGTAAGCTTTCTTACCGCCACTTTATGTCGCCTTCTTTATTTCCCTTCCAATTTTTTCCTCTACAGATTTTACCTTGCTGAAAATTCTTCCAGACTTTCCTTCCCTGTAGTCTATCTTCATAGTTATGGATATGCGAGGACAGTCTTTCTTAAGAGCTTCAAAGCCCTCCTTCAAAACAGACATGACCTCATCCCATGTTTCTCCCTCTATTATGGTCCCCATAGGAGTAAGCACATAGGGCAGTCCAGACCTGTCTACTATATCTACAACCCTTGCCACATACTCGCTGACGCTTTCTCCTTTACCCAAGGGTGTCATACTCACAAAGACCAGCACGCTCATGGCTTAAATATTTTATACTATTCAAACTGTGAGGCTTACCTTTCCTCTAACCATAATAGGCTTTTTCCTCTTTCTTGCTGTCTTTGCAGACTTTATTGCACCCTATCCTTACTACCTCCAAAACAGAACCGCACCCTTCCATCCTCCCACAAGGATACACCTATTCAAGGATGGAAGTCTTGCCTTCCCTTACGCGCACCCCCACAGGATGACAGACCCCCTTTTTAAGGTATACGAAGAGGACAAAAGTGTTTCCTGCAGGCTCAGGTTCTTCAGAAAAACAGAATACGGATATAAGCTCCTTTCCGTGGAAGAGCCATGCCATATATACCTCTTAGGCACGGACAAGCTGGGTAGAGACATTTTCAGCAGGCTTGTATACGGCTCAAGAGTGTCCTTGACAATAGGTCTTGTGGGCGTGAGCATAACCTTCCTTCTTGGCAGTCTAATAGGTGGCATTTCTGGATACTTCGGCGGAAAAGTGGACACCCTCATAATGAGGCTTGTTGAGGTGCTTTTGGCAATACCTACCTTTTACCTTATGCTCTCCCTTAGGTCTGTTTTCCCTCTCACCATGGAGAGCTTTCATGTTTTTCTTATGGTTATTTTTATACTTTCCTTTCTTGGGTGGGCTGGGCTTGCAAGGGTCGTAAGGGGTATGGTGCTCTCCATAAGGGAGAAGGAGTTTGTCCAATCCGCAAAGACTTATGGTGCGGGCACGCTTAGAATATTAAGAGTCCACATCTTGCCAAATGCCTACTACTATCTTATAGTTTCCGCAACTCTTTCTTTCCCGGGATACATACTGGCGGAAGCCTCTTTGAGCTTTCTGGGTCTGGGTATTCAAGAACCCTTTCCAAGCTGGGGCAACATGCTCTCTGATGCGAGAAATGTAAATCTTGTGGTCGCACATCCTTGGATACTCTCTCCGGGTATTGCACTCTTTCTCCTTGTCATAGCCTTTAACCTTCTTGGAGATAATCTCTTAAGGAGTGGCAAAAAATGAAGGACTTGCTCTGCAAAGTGGTGGAAAATCGCAATGTAAGGGGAAGACTGTTCCTTCTTGAGCTCCATGCACCAGAAATCGCAAAGTCCGTTAAAGCTGGGCAGTTTGTGATGCTTAGGGTTTCTAAGAGCCTTGACCCTATGGGAAGGAGAGCCTTTGCGGTGGCAGACGTAAGGGGTGAAAATATCCTTATCTTCTACGACCTCTTAGGGAGAGGGACAAGGCTGTTGTCTAAAATAAAGGAGGGAGAAGAGATTTGGACCTTTGGTCCTCTTGGTAAGGGACTGTTCCCTGAGGAGGGCGAAAAGCATCTACTTCTTGGTGGTGGTGTGGGACTTGCAGGGCTTAGTCTATGGGGCAAGGAGCTTAGAGCAAAGGGCAAAAAGGTTGTCTTTGTTTATGCAGGTAGGTCTGAGGAGCATTTGGGTATGGAAGAGTGGCTAAAGGAAGAAGGCTTTGAATACATACTCTACACAGAGGATGGAAGCAAGGGCAGGAAGGGTCTTATAACGGAAGTGCTAAAGGACTTTGACAGCTCTTGGATTGTCCATGCCTGCGGACCAAAGGGCATGCTGAGGGCTTTGAAGAATTTAAACAGTGGACATAGAATGTATTTTTCTCTTGAAAGTAGGATGGCATGCGGATGGGGTGTATGTCTTGGATGTGTGGTGAAAACTCCAGAAGGCTACAAGAGGGTTTGCTATGAGGGTCCAGTTTTGCCTGCGGAGGAGGTGCTTTTCTGATGTTTACAGGTCTTGTGGAGAGAGTGGGTAGGGTAGAAGCTCTAAGGGGAGGAAGGCTCGTTTTAGATGCGGGCTTTGAGGATGTGGTGATTGGAGAGAGTATAGCGGTCAACGGCGTATGTCTTACGGTGGTAAAGATTGACCGCAATATTTTGGAGTTTGACCTATCTGAAGAAACACTAAGCAGGAGCAATCTGAGGTTTTTAAAAAGAGGAGATTATGTAAACTTGGAGAGGGCTCTTAGACTATCTGACAGGCTCGGAGGACACATCCTGCAGGGGCATGTGGACTTTACATCTCCCATAGTTAAACTGCAAAGAATTGGAGAACACTGGTCTTTAGTTGTTGAAATAAAACCCGGTTATGAAATGTATTTCGTAGAAAAGGGCTCTGTAGGTATAGACGGCATAAGTCTTACAATAAACAAAGTTGAAAGACAGTTTATATACATAAATGTGATACCGCATACCTATCAAAATACCAACCTTAGGTTCAGAAAAGTAGGAGATATGGTAAACGTGGAGGTAGACATAGTAGGCAAGTATGTGGTAAACTACCTTCAAAGGCTAAAGGGTGGTAATTTGCAAAACCTATTGGAAAACCTACTATAATATAAATGCATGAACGTGGTATGTAAACAAGCAATATATAACAGAGAAGGAAAAATAGCCTTTTACGAGGTGTTCCTTCAAGACAGAAGCACCGGTGCATACCCAAAGGATTTTGACCCCCTTAAGGCTACAAGTATAGCTATAGATGTGCTTACTGAAATAGGACCTCAGAAGGTGGGAAATGGTAAGTTAGTTTTTGTGAACGTGCCAGCTATATTTCTTGAAGCTTCCATGTTTGACCTACTCTCTCCCCAGTATGTGGGTATAGAGCTTGTTGAAAACAAGAGACTTAGCAACACACTCTTTGAAGCTATTGATATTCTTATAAAGCGGGGCTTTAAATTCTGCATAGACGACTTTGGCTTTGAAAAAATAGACTACTTGCCACTTCTCAATAAATGCCACTTTGTTAAGATAGATATAAGGAATAATCCCTACAAAGAGGAAGAATTAAGAGAGGTGATAAGCATATTAAAAAACCTAAAAAGAGGCATAATAGTTAAGAATATAGAAACAAAGCAGGATTATGAAAAGGCTTATGAGCTTGGCTTTGAATATTTTCAGGGAATTTATCTCTCAAGACCTGCATTGATTAAGGATACGAGAACCATATCCTTTCTTAAATCAACTATACTGCAGATATATAACGCTATAAAATCCAAAGATATAAAGAAAGTTATTGAGGTTATAGAGAAGGATGTGGGTGTAACATACAAGTTACTTAAGTTTGTAAACTCAGCTTATTTCCCAAAGGCGAGAGAGTTCAGTAATGTGGAAGATGCAGTTGTCTACCTTGGACTTGAAAACATTGCCAAGTTTACCATAGTGCTCGCTCTTTCCGATATGTTTGTAGAGGATAAGGAAAAGGAGCTTTGGAAGAAATCCTTATTTAGAGCGAGCCTTGCTGAGAAGATTGCGGAACTAAACGCAAAAGATATGAAGGATAAGGCTTACTTAATGGGCTTGTTTTCTCTATCGTGGGAGATACTAGGGCAGAAGCCAGAAGATATAGCAAGAGCTTTGCTCCTTGACAGAGAAATAGTTGAAGCCTACGAAAACAGGTTGAGCCTTCTTGGGTTCATACTCTCTCTTATAGACCTCTTGGAAGACAACAGAGATGAGCAAACCGTAAACAAAGTGGCAAAGGTTTTGGGAACCTCACCAGAGAATATAAAGAAAATACTGGAAGAAGCAAGGCTTGAGGCTGAAAAGTTTGTTTCTTAATCAGTTGCGTAACTGTGAAGCCCTGGAAAGAAGAGATTTACCGCAAAGAAGCATATTAGCACCGTTATAAAGCCAAAAACTACCATCCAAGCGGTTCTCTTTCCTTTCCAGCCCAGCATCTGCCTTGCATGCAGGTAAGCTCCAAAGAAGAGCCACACTATAAGAGACCACACCTCCTTGGGGTCCCAACTCCAGTATCCACCCCAGGCTTCGTTTGCCCATGCAGCACCCAGTATTATGGAGGCGGTCCATATGGGGAAAACAATAACTATAGACTTGTAGGTTATCTCATCGAGAACTTCCCTTGATGGTAGGGGAAGTCTTGGGTATTTGTCTTTCAAAAGATATAGAACTGCACCGCCAAAGCCCACTGTAAAGCCCGCATAGCCTGTAAAAGCGGTAACTACATGTAGATAGAGCCAGTAGCTCCTCAAAGCCGGCATAAGTGGAACTATATCTTTGGAGGCGTAGAAGATGGCAAAGGCGGACAGCCCAAAAACCACAGGAACTACTACCGCACCAAGTAGCCTTATGCCATACTTTCTTTCAAGAAAAAGATATATAAAACCTACCACAAAGCTCCAAAAGGTAAGTGCCTCAAAAAGATTGCTCCATGGTGGATGGGGCACACCAAGTTCATAGGTTTGAATGGTCCTTCTTACCATACCTGCAAGGTTCAGGGCAAGACCCAGTGAAAGGCTAAGAGTTGCCATATTCTGCACCAACCTGTCTTTAAGAAAAAGGGTGCTAACATAAACTACAGAAGACAAAGCATAAGCGAGCGTTGCGGATTTGTACCAAAAAGTGTTGTCAAACTTAATGGTTCCAAGAAGCCCGCCAAGTAGCAATATGGTAAGCCACAGAAGAAAACCAAAGGACCTTGCTCTTTCTCTTTCAAAGGTTATTTCTTTCATAGTTCTTATAAATATAGTCTATTCCGCCGGTTTTACATCTACCTTTATGTCCACACTGACTTCTGGGTGGAGCTTTAGGGTGACTGTGTATATACCAACATCCCTTATGGGATTCTTGAGCATAACCTTTTTCCTGTCTACATCAAAACCCTTTTCCTGTAGGGCTTGAGCTATGTCTTGGGAGGTGACAGAACCAAAGAGTTTTCCTTTTTCACCCACCTGTCTGACAATTTCCAACATAAGACCTTCCAGTTTCTTCGCAAGAGCTTGTGCTTTTTCCTTTTCCCTCTGGAGCTTTCTTGCCCTCTGTGAGAGGATGTTATTCACATGGTTTAGGTTTCCCTCCGTAGCTGGGAGGGCTATTCCTCTGGGTATAAGATAGTTTCTGGCAAAACCATCCTTAACACTTATAACATCTCCAAAGACTCCATAACCCTCAAGGTCCTTTATAAGCACCACTCTCATGCCTTACCTCCTCATGCTACAAGATATGGCAGTAGAGCAAGCTGTCTTGCCCTCTTTATCTCTCTGGCAAGCATTCTCTGATGCTTTGCACATACACCTGTTTGCCTTCTACCTATTATCTTGCCCCTTTCTGTGAGAAACCTTCTTAGCTCTTCGTAGTTTTTATAGCTTGGGTCTTTTTTCGCATCACAGAAGGGACAGCTCTTCTTTGCTGACCTTTTGATCATATCCATCATAAAACCTCCTTAAAAGGGTATTTCATCATCTTCTGAACTAAAGGGTTTTTCCATGTTTTCCTCGGGTATATCTTCCTCTCTAAGCGGCAACTCTTCTATAGGCTCTTCTATCTTAGGTTTGTTTATTATTCTTACACTTTCAGCCACAATTCTTATCTTACTCTGTGCTTTACCCTCTCTATCCGTCCATCTGTCCTGAGTAAGCCTACCTTCTATCACCACCGTGTAGCCCTTTGATACACGACTTACGAGGCTTTCCGCAAGTTTACCGTAAGCCTTGACCTCAAAAAAATGACTTTCTTCTTTCCACACCTCACCTACCATGTATCTCCTGTTGTATGCAATGGGAAACTCCACCATCTGATTGCCCGAGGAGCTATACCTCATAACTGGGTCTCTTACTAACCTTCCTATGATGATAACCCTATTGAGCAACCTTCTCTCCTTCTTGAACCTTTACTTGTATGTTTAACCAACGTATTATATCTTCACTTATCTTGTAGTAAAAATCAAGCTCGTTGGGAAGCTGTGGCTGTTCAGACCTTATGTGTAGTATGAAGTATCTGCCATGGTTAAAGCCTTGTATAGGGTATGCAAGCTGTTTTGTGCCCCAGTCTGTTGTGTTTAAGACCTCTCCACCCTTCTTTTGGATGAAGTCTTTCATTTCCTGAAGCCTTCTTTGAACCTCATCTTCTGTGAGAGTGGGCTTGAAAACCACAACGCTCTCGTAGTTCCTTACTGTCTTATAATACCTTCTTGCCATCTTTACCTCCTGGGCTTTTAATGGTCCCTGCTTTAGGGCAGGAACGAGGTTATAGTTTATTATATCATAATGGACATAAAAAAAGCAAGGTTAGAGAAATTGCTTATGGAGGAGATAGCAAGCCTTATACCACGAGAGCTGAAAGACCCAAGGCTTGCGGATGTGGTGATAACTCATGTAGAGCTTTCACAAGATATGAGGAGGGCAAATGTCTACTTCACCACCCTTCAGGAAGGTAAGGAAAAGGAAGCAGAATCCGCCCTCAAGCACGCCAGCTCCTATATAAGGGCTCAACTTGCAAAGAGCCTTAAGATAAGGAGACTTCCAGAGCTTGAGTTCCTTTTTGATAAGGAACTCAAAAGAATGGAAAAGATATGGCAGAAGCTCTGACCGCCTATCTTCTCAAAGAGAGTTTATATAGTGTTAATCCACCTTCTGGAGAGCTCCTGTATTTTACAAACCAAGACAATGAGGTAAGGTCTGAAAAACTCTTAAGAGCGGTTGAGGTAGACCCAAAGATACCCTATCCTCTCTTGAACCCTCTTCAGACCCTCTTTCATAGGCTCTACAAGGGTGGCAATGCCCTTGTAGCTTCCCCCACTTCCTCTGGCAAAAGCCTTATAGCATACCTTTTCATGAAAAACTTTGAGGGAAGGGTAGTATATACTGCACCTACGAAGGCACTTGTTAAGGAAAAAGCAGTGGAGTTTAGGAACTACTACGGGAAAAGTGTAGAGTTGAGAACCGGTGATAGCGTGTTGGAAAGCTACAAAGAGGTGAAAGCAAAACTGGTTGTTAGCACGTATGAACACCTTGCTTATGCCTATAGAAACTCTGCGGAGTGGCTACAAGAGGTGGAAGCGGTCGTAATAGACGAAGTCCATCAAATTAGTAAAAGGTGGATGTTAGAAGAGATAATAACCGCCTGCAAAAGAAAACGCTTGCCTATGCTATGTCTTTCTGCAACACTTCCAGGCTTGGAAGAACTATCTGAGTGGATAGGTGCAAGTGTTGTCATAGAAAGTGCATGGAGACCTGTCCCACTCTACAGAGAGGTGATAAGTCTTACCCAGTTCAAGCCCATAAGGAAAGGGCTGGAGGGTGAAGATCTTACAGCTGGAAGGCTTCTGTCCGCCCTATTTTCCCTAAGAAAACAGGGAGAGCAGGTTATACTCTTTGTCCCTAAAAAGAGCTTGGGCTGGAAGGTGCTTGAGTTGGCAAAGGAAGAAAAAATAGGCATAATGAACCAGACCCTACCCTTTGAAGTTGAGGAGGAAAGAGAGCCAGAGATAGCCTTTCATAATGCGGACATACCAAAGGAAGAAAGAGAAGAAATAGAGAAGGCTTTTAGAAGAGGAGAGCTTCAGACCCTTATAGCTACCCAAACTCTTGCTTACGGTGTAAACCTTCCTGCGGACAGAGTCATTATTCTAACCAAGTTTTTCAGAAGGGACGGAAGGCTCAAGAGCATACCTGACAGTCTTGACATACTCCAAATGGAAGGAAGGGCTGGGAGGCTCGGAATAAGGGAAGAAGGCTATTCAAACCTCTTGGTTTATGGTGCAAGAGATAAAGACCTTCAAAGGGAGCTTGATACCGCCCTTGAAAAACCCTTTACCACCGCAGTAATGGAAGATTCTGGAGATACTGCCTTGAGCTTTTTCCTATTACTCGCCCACATGTATGAAGGTGAAAATTACGAAGACTATCTAAAGAACACCTACTCTTTCAAAAAGGTTAGCAAAGAAAAGATAAACAGGATTGAAAAGTTTCTAAGAACTCATGGCTATTTGGAAGGCTATAGCCCCAGTCAAAAGGGACTATTTTGTATAAGAACCGGTATACCCCCCCTTAGCTTTGAGGAGTTTCTTAGAAGAAGAGGACTAAGCCTTGACCCAATAAGCACCATAAGACCCCTTTTGCATATGAAAAAGTTTGACGGACTTTACAGCTTTCTTAAGTCCGCAGAGAGCTTTTTAGAAGACTTAAAGGTAATAAGAGGCATGCTTTTGCCTTGCGGAGAGGAATGTTTTAAAGACAACACAGACCAACTTCTTTTCTATGTGGAAGGCTTGACTGTAAGGTATCCCAACATAAAAAACCCACCTGGTGAATTTTCTTACCTTGGCACAGATGCTCTGCATCTTCTGAGAACCCTTATAGGGATAAACAGACATGGGTTTTATAGGTTTTCAAGTATTGAAATGCTTCAGATAGCTCACGCTTTGAAGTATGGCATAAAGCCAGAGTATTCAAGTATTGCAGGTATAAAGGGAATAGGTCATATAAGGGCTAATATGATTAAAGAAGTTTTTAAAGAGCTTAACTTAGAACCACCACAGATAGGTGTGCCAGTGGAAAACTTCTTGGAGATGGTCAAAGGGGAGGACTTTTGGGAGCTGTTGCTTGAGAAGTTAGCAAAATACAGGAAACTAAGTCAAGATAGGGCTAAAGAAGAACTTCAAAGGATAAGGAAGACCTTTCAAAATAACCGTAGAGGCTATATGGTGGACGATAAGATAATTCTTGCATACAACCTATTTTTGGAAGGTGCGGTCGCGCTCAAAAAGACCAAGCGAGAGCTAATAGAAGTTATAAGAT
>Ga0209823_100009_pt1 | contig 14240 bp, 14 predicted proteins | sample GXS201metaG_FD_185475 | JGI IMG/M metagenome (GOLD analysis project Ga0209823, IMG submission 185475) | Hot spring microbial communities from Gongxiaoshe hot spring, China to study Microbial Dark Matter (Phase II) - GXS 20120812B (SPAdes)... ...
GCCCACAGACTTCATGCTTTTGTAAAAGTCCAAAATGCCAAAGAGGTTTCCATGGTCTGTTATGGCAACTGCCCTATAGCCTAGCTCCTGTGCCCTCTTTACCAAGTCCTTTATCTTTATAGCACCATCCAAAAGAGAATACTGTGTATGAAGATGCAAGTGGACAAAGTCTCTCATGACCACCTATAGGTTATAAGTCTATATGCGATTTAATGCAAGCCTTAAAAACCTTGAACTATAAAAGCAAATCTATACCAGCACCAAACCTCAAGAAACTTTGAGCTTTTTAGCCAGTTGGCACTTTATATCTCTCCTGAGTCATTAGGTCAACACCCACCTCAAGGTTTTCCAACCACTCTATAAAACGGTTTACCATGTCTTTGCCTTTGAATATAGCCCCATGCTGTGGCACTATCATCTCAATGTCAAGCTGACGCACCATATTTGCCCAAAAGCGTAGTATCTTACTGCTTGCAATATATCTCCTGTGGAAGCCTTCCATATACTTTATGTGCTTATCAAAATCCTCCACCACAAAGTAGTCCTGACCAAGAGATGCTCCAAGGTCTCCAGAAAAGAGTATTTTAGAGCATGGGTCGTATACCTGAAAGTTGCCCGGAGAATGCATAAAGTGTGCTGGCAGGATGTATAGCTTGCAATCTCCACCAAGAGTTAACACCGCTCCACCATCGTCTATGGGAAAGACCCTATCTTCAAGCTGAGAGTCCAACCCAAAGTGGGGCAGAAACCTCATCCAGAGTTTGGAAATGTAAGCGACCGCCTTTGTAGTCATAAGCCAGCCGTTTATAGAGGCTACTATGTCTGGGTCTTGGTGGGATAGGAATATATACTTTATCTGGCTTGGCGGTATGTAGAGCGAGAGGTCTGAAAGGAGTTTAGAGAAAACCTTATGACCTCCGGGGTCAAGGAGCATGCCTTCGCCCTTATGAATGATAAGTACTTGGTTTGCCTGCACCGCAGAAGCAGGGGTTAGCTCTTCAAAGAAGACCACCTTGTGGTCTGGAGTGTTGAAGATAACATTTTTCATATTGCACCTCCAGCATGATAGGGGTCATAAATTAAATATAGCACGCAAGTAGTGAGATTTAAAGTGTTTTAATTTTAATCCACCTCAAGGTATCCAAAGCCTTGACCTGTCCTTAGACCAAGCCCATATTGGTAGACAAACTTCAACACTTCTGGGTTGTCTGTGTTTATATGAAACCTTCCAAGAAAAGCCCTAATATGCCCTCCATAGTGCTTTATGAATTCTTCCTTGAAGTATTTAAAGCTAAAGGAAAACTCTTCTATTTTTGGCTCGTAGCCCTTTATGACCCTAAAGCGTCTAAGTATGTTCTCAAGAAGAGCATCCTCAAAGCCTTCTTCCATAGGAATTAGATATCTTGCCCTCGGGCTGTCTTGTGAAAATCCCGGTTTTTCCACTACCACAGGAGACAGGCTTTTGAAACTACCCTTTGACCAATCCCCCTCCTTTTCTAACTTAATCTCCTTTATAACAAACTCCGCATCTCCTATCTTGTGGGTTTTACCCTTCAGAGAAGATAGCCCATTGTAGAGCCTTAGCCCATAAACTGGGTCTCCTGTGGAAATGCGTAGGTTTATAAACTTTACACCGCTTATGGTTTCTTCCTCAAAGACCGTATCTTTTCCAAGGTATACCGCAAAGGTGTAGGGTCTTACTGGATTTTCAAGAAACTCCCTAACTCCAAAAATCCTCTTCATCAAGGATATGAGCCTGCGTCTGTAGTCTATTGGTATCTTCTCTCCCCTTTGTCTTTCCATTCTTACCAAAAAACGCATAGAGAAAATTTTAAACTGTCAGAAACTGCAAAGAGTGTCTGTTATCATAATAAGTAGAACAACTAAGGGAGGTAAAAAATGGCTGGATTAACCCTTACGGTAATAACCCACAAAGCAAGCTCTCTCAACTATGGAGAGAGTATAGGCAACGTGTCTGTGCTTAAAAAGATTACCCTTGCGGATAACACACAGCTAACCTATGCCTCTGATAAGGCTCTAAAGTATGAGATAAGAAGGCATGGAAGGGACAGGTTTGGCTGGAGGCTGTTGGATGAAAAGCTAAAGGAGTATATTGCAAAACACACTTCTAAGGATACTCTTGATGTGGATAAGTTTGGTGAGGACTTGGTAAAGGACTACGAGGAGTTTGACCTTTTTGGAGGGCTTTTTACAAAGCCAAAAGATAAGGATAGCAGAAGTAGTTTACTGAGTTCTTTAAAGGCTGATGCGGTAAAAAGGACGAGTGTAGTCAAGTTAAGTTACGCCTTTTCCATAAGTCCCTTTAAATCTGACATGGACTTCATGAATAATATAGATGCTTACGATAGATATTTAAAACATCTCTATGGGAAAAGCGAAAAGGAGCGTGCAATAGTAAACTCCGAACAACACACCTCTCACTACATCTACACCCTTACAGTAGACCTTGACCGTGTGGGTGTGTGGGAAACAGAGGAGGGAAAAATAAAAGAGGTCATAGACTCTCAGGCGAAGGCAAAAAGAGTGGTGGAACTTCTTGAGGTTATAAAGACCCTTAGCAGGCAGATAAGAGGCAGATGGGAAAACCTCTCTCCAGTTTTTGTAGTTGGTGGTGTCTTTAGTGTGAAGAATCCCTTCTTTATGGATGCGGTAAAGGTTGTGGAAAAGGAAGGAAAGCTAATCCTTGACATAAACGCCTTAAGAGATGCCATAGAGCTTGTCCCAGAGAGTGAGGAGGCTTTAGTGGGAATTACCTCTGGACACTTTCATAACGAAGAGGATATAAGAACCCAGCTGAGTGCAAAAGGTGTAGCAGAGGTCTTTGAGAACCTAAAGCAAAAGGTTAAGAGTGTTTACGGAGTGCTCTAAGATGAAAGCCCTAAGGTTTGAGCTATTTACGCCTACAGGCATCTTCAAAACCCCTTTTTCTCTAAAGGGTATAGAGACCTATCCGCTTCCACCCTATTCTACCATAATAGGTCTTTTGTATACCGCCATAGGAAGAAAATGGCAAGGCGAAGAGTTTCAAATATCCATACAAGGCAGGCACCAAGCCCTTTTTAGAGATTATGTGCGTTTTAGGAAGTATAACAGGAAGGATAAGCTTTTGGAAACCGTTCCCATTGAAGTCCCCATACTTTACCAGCTTGAGCTAATTGTCCACCTATACGGCGAATATGAGCTTTTGAGAGAGTTTGCAGAGGGTTTGAGAAAGCCAAAGACTTACCTTTACCTCTCTGGTGGAGAGTATGCTGTAAAGATACGAAGGGTAGATTTTGTGGAGCTTGAGGAAAGAAAAGTGGAAGAGCTAAAACTTGAATGGTCCGCCTTTTTACCAAAGGATAGGTATAGGGAGCTTTCCCTATTTCCCTCTGGCATACTCTACCTTTTGCCAGCCTTTTTGAAAAAGGAAAGTAGTCTTAGGGAGCACAATTGGATAGAAGCCTATTATCTTCAAAGTGGAACGGTAATAGAAGAGGGCAAAGTTTTACTTGAGGTGGAAGGAGGGCTTCCAGTATGGCTATAAGGTTTAGAATAGATAACTGGCTTATGGCTTCTTCCGCAGTAGGCTTTGCCAAAGTTTTGAGGCATGCAGATATTGACCCACTACCCTACTTTAGGGAGCGTCTCCTTGAAGTTCCACAGGATTTATGGGAAAGACTGCCAGAGCTATATGCGGAATATATTCTTAGGGATTTTGACCAAGTTGTTATGCGGTCTTACGATCAAGTTTTAAAAAAGAAGGATGCGGAATGGGAGCATGTGAAAAATCCCTATGACCTTGTGGTTCGTTCAAAACTTGGAGGTTTTTACAACAACTCACCCTTGCTTAACTCCTCAAAGTCTTACATAAGAAGGGTTGCGGAATCTAACAAAAGCCTTATTCAAACCTATGGAAGCGAGCCAAAGGAAGCTCTGAAAAAGCTTTTGCAGGACTGGGAAAATTACAAAGTAAACATATCAAAGCACATCAAAGACGCAATAAAGGAAGCCTTTCAATCCATACTCTTTGTGGAGACTTCTGATAATTCTCCCATATGTTTTTTCTGCAGAGAAAGACACTCCTATAGAACCTTTGATGCGGTTAACTTCACACCTCTTTCCGCAAGTCCAGATACCTTTCAAAACCTCTTTTACAACGGAGTAAATACCATATTTTTGTGTAAAGAGTGTGAAGTTTTGCTTTACTTTGCCCGTTTTGGTTTTGCGGATATAAAGGGAAGGTATCTCTTTGTGTATCTTCCAGATGATGTAAGTTTCATGATAAGTGTAAACAATGCCTTAGAGGAACGTAAATGGCTATCTGCAGACATAATAAAAGAAAGTCTTGTCGTAGTGGTGAAAAGTGTTGAAAAGGATAAAGCGGTATGGGCTTTGAGGAATATCTACGTTGTGGAAATTCAACCTGTAGGTGATGCACAGAGTAATATCTATGTCTTTAGTCTAAGTCCAAGGCAGGCACAAGCCTTACGGGATTACATAGATAAGTATCCAAAGAACCTTAACCTCATCTTTGACATATTTCTCAAGTATGTATACTATGACAAAAGCCTCTACCATATGCTATACAAGATAGTGTCAGGTTATCTTTTTACAGACAGTTATAAAAATATTAAGCTAAGCAGTGATGACGCAAGGCTTGTTAAGTATGGAAGCAACGGTTTATGGGGTAGTCTTTTGTATCTAATAAAATTTCAGGAGGTGTTAAACATGCAAGCAAATAAGGAGAAAGAAATCAAATGGGCTTTTGTGGAGGGTAAGAAGTTAGCACAAAGCTATAAAGAAAGCCTTGGAGAAGATAGGGCAAGGAACAAGATAGAAAGCCTCTCTTACCGTTTGCTTGAGGCGGTTAGAAGAAGGGACATAGACCACTTTTCTCAAAACCTAATAAGGGCATACCTTGAAGTGGAAAAGCCTATACCGCCTGTGTTTCTAAGTGCTATAAATGAGGAGGGCTTAGAAAGAATAGCCTACGCTTTTCTTATTGGCTTGAACGGTAAGGAGGGAAGCGGTGAACCTAACGCAGAAACTGAAGATAGCTTGGGCGAAGAGTGATGGCACTTCTATAAGAGAGCATACAGACAAACTCTTGGAAAATCTCAAACTTCTTAGAAGCCTATACGGAGAGGATATAGAAAAAGCCTGTCCTGTAGGTTTGAGGAGCTATCTTTGGAAGGCTTTGGAGTTTGCCTGTGAGTATCATGACTATGGAAAACTTCATTGTAAATTCCAAAGGGAAGTGGTAAAAAACCACATATATCCAGACAACAAGAAGGTAGAAAGAGTAAGGCACAACCTTATATCTCCTCTCTTTATGGGAAACATTGAGGACGAGTTTTTGAGGGATATTTCCGCACTTGTGGTAATTCACCACCACGAGGCTGAGGCAGGCAACGATGTGGAAAAAAAGGTTGAAAAGGTTGCCCAAGAAGAGTTTAGTATTTCCATACCGCCTTGGCATAAAAGACTTCTGAGAAGGTCAGAATATGAGGCTTTGGAACACCTTTCGGATAGACATAACAAACCTTTAGAGGAACTAAGGAGCTTTTACATACTTCTCAAAGGTCTTTTATTGCGTATAGACCATGCAAGCAGTAATAAGGACATAGAGAGACTTGAGGTTGAGCCGATAAGGGATGTGGCAAAGGTCATAAAAGACAAAAAGGGCTTTGAACTAAATGACCTGCAGGAGTTTGTCTTAAAGAACAGAGACAAAGACTTACTCCTTAGTGCACCTACGGGATATGGAAAGACAGAAGCAGGCTTTATATACTTAGAAGGCAAAGGATTTTTTACCATACCAGTTAGAACTTCTGCGAATGCCTTATATCTGAGGGCTAAGGACCTCTTTGGAGAAAAGGCTGGACTTTTACATTCTACCGCCTTGAACTTTCTTATAGAGGAACACAGAAACCACTTAACTGGGCTTATTGTGGACTACGAATATGCCAGAAACTTTTCAAAGGCATTGCTCGTTTGCACTCCAGACCAGCTATTTCCTTTCGTTTTTGCCTACAAGGGCTTTGAAAAGAGCCTTGCAATCCTTTCCTATTCAAGAGTGGTGGTGGATGAGTTTCAACTTTTTGAGCCTCATACTCTTGGCTTTTTGGTGGAAGGCATAAAACTTGCAAAGAAGGCGGGAGCTAAGGTAATGCTTATGACAGCAACTGTGCCAGAGTTTATCCGAGAAGACTTACCAGATTTTACAGAGAAGGTTTTTGACAACCCAAAGCCTCGCCATAACCTAAAACTCATAAAGGATAGCGTCCTTTCAGAAAACGCCTTGAGGCTAATAAAAGAGAAGTCTCAAGAAGGAAAGGTTTTGGTTATTCTAAACACAGTTAGGAGGGCTGTTGACCTTTATGATGCTTTGAAGAAGGAAGGGCTAAAACCTAATCTGTTGCACTCAAGGTTTATACAACTGCAAAGAAAACAAAAGGAAAAGGAAATAGAGAGCTTTTTCAAAAATGAGAATTGTGGCATATGGATTACCACACAGCTTGCAGAGGTTTCTCTTGACCTTGATGCGGACTTTCTGATAACGGAGTATTCCACACCAGACAGCCTTTTCCAAAGGCTTGGGAGGGTAAACAGAAAAGGAGAAAAGCAAGTAAAAGAGCCAAACGCTTACATATTTACAGAAGACTGCTCTGGTATAGGCGGTGTCTACAGAAAAAGCATACACGAATACTCTAAAGGGAAACTACAGGATGGTATATGGACAGAGCAAGACAAAAGGAACCTGCTTTCTCATATATATTCAAGAGAAACACTCTCCAAAATAGACCCTAAATACATGGAAGATTACTCAAAGGCGAAAGAATATGTGAGGGACATTTGGAATACCTTAGGGCTTATCTCCCAAGAGAGCAGGAAAAAAGCTCAAGAACTTTTTAGAGATATCCATTCAATCACGGTAATACCCATATATTACAAGGATAAAGTAGAGGCTCTCATACAAAATTACAAAAATAGCACAGAGAAGGAGGAAAAAATCCAAGCTCTGAACCAAATTTTGGACTATACCTTCAGCATCCCTGCTTATATGTCAAAGGATAACATGTTAGAAAGGATAAAAGGACTTGAATCCTTTAATCTCTACTGGTTGAAGGCTCCTTATGACGAGGAGAAGGGATTGGCTGAACTTAGAGAAGACCCTGAGCTAAGCTTGGATAATGTATGGTGATTAGGGAGCTTAAATACAAAGGCACTCAGGTAGCCTACTATGTGGTTTGCAAAAGGAAGTTGTGGCTTTTTTCTAAAGGCATAGGTTTTGAGCATCTCTCTGAAAGCGTGGCTCTGGGAAAGTTACTTGACGAAGAAAGTTTTAAGAGGGAAAGAGAAGAAGGTTTTTACGACGAGCCTGTAAGGATGGATTTCATAAAAACATATGATGGGCTTGTGGTTCACGAGGTAAAGCACTCAAGAGCCATAGAAGAGTCTCACCTTCTCCAAGTTAAGTATTACATGTATTACCTAAAAAGCAAAGGGCTTGAGGTTTCTCACGGCATTTTGCACTATCCAAGGGCTAAAGAGATAAGAAAGGTTTATCTTAGCAAAGAGGATGAGTTTATTATAGAGGACGCACTCAAGGGTATAGGGTATATACTTTCTCTGGAAAAGCCACCACCTATAGAAGAAAAGCCTTACTGTAAGAGCTGTGCTTACGAAGAATTTTGCTATGGGTAGAGTTTATTATATAACTCATTCTGGAGAGCTAAGAAGAGAGGAAAATACCATAATTTTTGAAAACTCAAGCATAAAAAAGTCTATACCCATAGAAGATATTGATGAGCTTTTCCTATTTAGTGAGGTTTCTACAAATAGCAAGGCTTTAGCTTTGCTCTCCAAGAAGGGTGTAATAGCACACTTTTTCAACCACTACGGATACTATATAGGTAGCTTTTATCCAAGGGAGACAAACCTTTCTGGCTTTTTGCTTGTTAAACAGGTGGAGCATTACACAAATACCCAAAAGAGGCTATATCTTGCAAAGGCTTTTGTAGAAGGAGCTATCGTAAACCTAAGCACGCTTTTTGGTCTAAGAAAAGAGGACTATCTTTTTGCACTTCGTGAGGCAAAGAACATTCCCGAAGTTATGAAGGTAGAGGCGGACCTCAGAAAGGATTTTTATAGAAGGTTGGAACAAGAAACTGGCTGGGAGTTTGAGAAAAGAACCAAAAGACCGCCTCAGAACCCTCTCAATGCACTTATTTCCTTTGGAAACTCCTTAGTATACACCAAAGTTTTAGGTGAGGTTTACCATACTCAGCTAAATCCTACTGTGAGCTATCTTCATGAACCCTCTACAAAACGTTTCTCTTTGTGTCTTGACATAGCGGAGGTTTTTAAACCAATACTTTCTGATGTCCTAATAGTCAAGCTTATAAGAGATGGGGTTTTACAGGAATACCACTTTTCTGAAGAGCTTGACTTTACATATCTCTCTCCGGAGGGAAGAAGACTATTTGCAAAAGCCTTTGATGAACTTCTTGAGTCTACAGTAAGGCATAGAAGGTTAAAAAGAAAGATATCTCACAGACAACTCGTAAGGCTTGAACTCTACAAGCTCATAAAACACTTCCTCGAAGAAGAAAATTACAGACCACTGAACTACGCAAGCCTTTGATGTGGATAATCCTTGTATATGATATATCTACGGAAAGCAGAGAAGGTCAGAAAAGGCTCAATAAAGTGCGGAAGATAGCAAAGAGATACATAAACCACGTGCAAAAGTCCGTCTTTGAGGGAAACATAACAAAATCAAAACTTGAAAGACTAAAAAGCGAGTTATTGCAAGTAATAAACAAAAAAGAGGATAGTCTCATAATCTACATTTTTGACGACCTTGTGGACTACAAAAGAGAAATACTCACCGAGGGGGAAGACCCAACTTCCAATATCCTCTAAATTGTTCTTTATGGTATAATACTCCCTATAAGGCTTTTAGGGAGCATTCGCTCCCTTGACATTTTGGCAACTGAATAGGGTTTTTGGTCTTTGAAGTTAAGGGGGTAGTATTCACTCAAGAGGTTTGAGAAGTCCCTCTTCGTCAACTTCCATTATGGCGGTCTTTTGCCTTAGCTCCTCTAACTCCTTTAACTTTTTGGCTATTAGCTCTCCCATTGAGGTGTTCCTTTTTATGCTCTCTATACGCAGGCTTTCCCAGAGGTCGTAAGGTAGGATGATAGTGGTTTTCTTGAATTTTTGCCTTTTGCGAGTCTTGTCTTTCATAGCTTATATTATGCCATATGACCATATGACCATAACGCCGTAAAAACATAAATACGGTTTTACGGCAATACGGCGTATGCCTCAAAGCCTTGTCTATCAAGGGTTTAAATTTGACAATACCACACTCAACCTTGCAGGACCTGCCGCTTTTGGCAAACTACCTTCACTTGAGAGGGGTGCCCCCTTGACAAAAGGCTTGATATGTCTTATTATTCTTTATGTGGTGAGTTGAGGTTGCTAATCCACCGTGTGGAGTTGAAACCTACAAGCTCGTATATGTTTTTTATTTCATCCCTAAGTTGCTAATCCACCGTGTGGAGTTGAAACATCAGAAAGCCGCGGGAGCTTTTCCCCCCACTTTTCTGTTGCTAATCCACCGTGTGGAGTTGAAACCTATTCCCTCCTCATATTTATTGACTGCTCGCCATTCGTTGCTAATCCACCGTGTGGAGTTGAAACGAAGTCTGCTACAATTTCAGTGTTATGTGTATAAATGTTGCTAATCCACCGTGTGGAGTTGAAACTCCTTTATAACATTTTGCATTTCTCTTAGCCCTTCTGTTGCTAATCCACCGTGTGGAGTTGAAACACATATGCAGGTTTGTAGTGCGTGCGGTAGGGATAGAGTTGCTAATCCACCGTGTGGAGTTGAAACCTGGTTGCTTTTTATTATCATTCTCCTACTGTGGGGGGAGTTGCTAATCCACCGTGTGGAGTTGAAACCTCTCCTCCTTCGCCCACTTGCATAAGAAGTGGGTCTTGTTGCTAATCCACCGTGTGGAGTTGAAACTGTCTCCTTTCTTGCCCTCACTTAGGCTTAGCATCAGTTGCTAATCCACCGTGTGGAGTTGAAACTTGCGGTCGCTCTCGTCTCTGCGGACTGCAATGTTAGTTGCTAATCCACCGTGTGGAGTTGAAACCTAAGAAGGAAGTGGAAAGACAAGTTTTTAAAAAGGGTTGCTAATCCACCGTGTGGAGTTGAAACACCTCTTCTGTCTCTCCCATGCCCGTTCTGGAATGCGTTGCTAATCCACCGTGTGGAGTTGAAACTTTCTTAATTGTGAAAGTTCTTTCATTGTATTTGAAACTTGTTGCTAATCCACCGTGTGGAGTTGAAACAGTATCCACTTGCCCTCATCCGCTTTGAAAAAGACATGTTGCTAATCCACCGTGTGGAGTTGAAACACATACGCTCCACTAAATGATATAAAATCGCCCTTCAAGTTGCTAATCCACCGTGTGGAGTTGAAACGCGAATGGATTTATTATGAGTTTTGCTCTTATCTGATGTTGCTAATCCACCGTGTGGAGTTGAAACGAAGTCTGCAATAAGTTGAACATTGTGTATAAATCTTGTTGCTAATCCACCGTGTGGAGTTGAAACATGGTTCGCTGGAATTGGAAAAATATGGTATTGTATCGTTGCTAATCCACCGTGTGGAGTTGAAACCTCTCTTTTTGCTATTGCTTACCATCTGCCTCATGTCGGTTGCTAATCCACCGTGTGGAGTTGAAACATTGAAAGGCTTTAGATTGCAACCTTTACATTTAACGTTGCTAATCCACCGTGTGGAGTTGAAACGTATTTATAAAAGGTTGTGTTGAAAGTTGTGATGCTAGTTGCTAATCCACCGTGTGGAGTTGAAACTTTCACAAAACAATCTTTTCCATGCGGTTCTTTTTCGTTGCTAATCCACCGTGTGGAGTTGAAACCGCTATACAAAGTGATAAACAAATACATATTGAGAAGTTGCTAATCCACCGTGTGGAGTTGAAACCCCCGAATACCTATACCAAAACCCATCATCGCCATTGTTGCTAATCCACCGTGTGGAGTTGAAACGAAACAAAAGGTTTTATAGTTGATGATGTAAGATTTTGTTGCTAATCCACCGTGTGGAGTTGAAACTAAATTGCCACTTGCTATTCTTTCTGATAAATCATAGTTGCTAATCCACCGTGTGGAGTTGAAACTCGGTGGGGACGGGGAAGGAGACAGCCTTCCCCGCCAGTTGCTAATCCACCGTGTGGAGTTGAAACGTTCCTCTTCTATGAATTTTTTGTCTTCTTCTGTTAAACCCCGTTGCTAATCCACCGTGTGGAGTTGAAACCTGCGAGGATGCGAGGTATTCAATTCTTGCGTCCTCAAGTTGCTAATCCACCGTGTGGAGTTGAAACCTCCGAGATATTCGCCATCCTCGTATATCTCCAGTTTGTTGCTAATCCACCGTGTGGAGTTGAAACTTCATAGAGGATTAGAAAGAAAGAGCAAGAGACTTATTTAAGTCAAAGGCTATTAGGATAGACACCTACAAAAGACATGCCTTTTGTTAAGGATTTTGATAAGCTCTTTAGGGAGAGATGTCCATATCTAATAGTCAAAGCTGTTCCTCCTGCCAAGTAAAAGCTTTCAGTAAGGGATAAGGATACTACCTTCTCTAAAGTTCTTTTCTGAATATCTCTTAAGCTCATCCTCAGAAACCTCTAAAACCAACTTCCAAAAACTCCTATCCTTGCGGTGAAACCTATGGAGATTGTTTAGAAATATCCTTTTTAACTCCTCTTTGCTAAAAAGCGGTGCAATCTCAAGAGGATTGGCATATAGCATAGCCCTTATCAAAAGCTCCTCCCTGCTCCTTTCTCCATCCCAAGAATATTTCTTAAGAAACTCCTCTTGGGTCATCTTTAACTAATATCTCCCTACTTGGCTCATTTGCAAGTTCAAAGTCTATTCGTTAATTCACTGCATGGGCGATTAGGGTAAAAACCCCTCTGCCTCCTTTGGCAGTTTTACACCTTTTGGATAGACAAAGGGTTCGTCCTCCATGTTTAAGTATGGCTCAACCACTTCCCAGAGGGTTTCTATCTCATCTCCTCTTATGAAAAGAGATTGGTCTCCTTCTACAATATCAAGGAGCAAGACCTCGTATGCGTTCTCAAACTCCGAGGGAAACCTATACTCCATAAAGGTCTCCACTGGGCAAGCCATAAACCTGCCAGCGGGCGGTCTTAGTTCAAAGACTATTTGGAGCTTGCTCTCTGGTGCGGTCTGAAAGACTATTCTATTTTGGTGTGGCTTGCAGTCAAGGAGCTTGGTAAAGCTCTGTGGAACTTCCCTAAAGACTATCTCTATCTGGGTTAGCTTCTCGGAAAGGGCTTTTCCTGTCATCAGATAAAAGGGCACTCCGTGCCAGCGGAAGTTTTCTACCAAAACCTTGGCAAGCACAAAGGTCTCTGTTTTGGAGTTTTCCACCCCTATCTCCTGCCTGTAGCCTTCGTATTGACCTCTTATGAGCCTTTCAATGCGTGTGTTTTTTAAGACCTTTACCTTTTCGTCCCTTATAAACTTCTCTGACATATAGGCGGGTGGCTCCATGGCGGTAAAGGCAAGCATCTGGAGCATGTGGTTTTGTAGCATATCCCTTATGGCACCCACCTTGTCATAAAACTCTCCTCTTCCTTCCACTCCCACCTTCTCAAGGGCGTATATTTTCACATGCTCAATAAAATTCCTGTTCCATATGCCTTCAAAGATGGTATTGGAAAACCTCAAAGAAAAGATGTTTTGTATGGTATCCTTGCCAAGAAAGTGGTCTATGCGGTATATCTCCTCTTCTATGAAATACCTATGCAGGATATCGTTTAGCCTCTTTGCGGACTTTAGGTCAAAACCAAAGGGCTTTTCTATAACTATCTTTCTTGGGTTTGTGTAGTTTCTTAGGAGTTTTCCAAGGTTCCTTATAGCATCTTCAAAAAGATAAGGACTTAAAGAAAGGAAAAAGATAAGCTCCTGACCCTTTAGGTCTTCTATGAGCTTTCCAAGCTCTGCGTATGAGTTCCAATCTCGTGCATCAAAGGGTAAAAAGTTGCATAGCTTTCCAAAGCCAGCATCCAGTCTACAAACAACCTGCTCCCAATCCTTTCGCTTACTTCTTGCCAAGGAATACACCCTGTCAAGTCCACTTAGATAACCCTTTGCGTAAAGCCTTGAGAGTGCAGGAAAGAGTTTCTTTTTTGCAAGGTCTCCCGTCCCACCAAGAATAAAAAGAGAGAAACTTCTATTCATCCTTTCTCTTTACCTTATGTCTTCCAAACTCAAACCTAAGACCTGCCAAAAGCCTATCTCTAAAGGAATTATCTTGCCTTGAGCGAAAGCGAGCAAAGAGAGCCTCCGCAATAGTTGGCACTGGCACAGCCCTTTTTATGGCTTCCTCTACCGTCCAACGACCCTCTCCCGTGTCTTCCACATAAGGCTTAAGCTCTTGCAGGTCTCCAAAGTCCTCAAAGACCTTTTGAGTGAGCTCCATAAGCCAGCTACGGATAACACTACCCGTATTGTATATGCGTGCAACCTCCCTCAGGTCATATTCAAAGCCACTTTCTTTGAGGAGCTCAAAACCCTCACCAATAGCCTGCATAAAGGCATACTCTATGCCGTTGTGAACCATCTTGGCAAAATGCCCCGCACCAGAAGAACCAAGATAGGCATAGCCCCTACCCTCATAGGATAGGTCTTTTAAAATTGGCTCAATCCTCTCAAAGGCAGACCTGTCCCCACCCACCATAAGGCAATATCCAAGCTCCTCACCATAAACACCACCGCTAACACCCACATCCAAAAAGTAAACACCCATATCCTTCAAAGCCTCCGCCCTTCTTTGGGAGTCTTTGTAAAAGCTGTTTCCACCATCCACCACTATGTCTCCCTCTTGCAAATGAGGCTTTATGTCCTCAAGGACCTTGTCCACCACCTCGTGAGGAACCATAAGCCATACTAACTTCTGCCCCCTAAGACCCTCAAGGCTCTCCAAAACTTCCATATAAGCCCTTGCCCTCTCCCTTGCCTCTGGGTTTGCATCATAGCCCGCTACTTTATGCCCCTTTGAAAGTAGCCTTCTTGACATACCAAGCCCCATCCTCCCCAAGCCTATCATAAAAATGTTCATGCTCTAAATTTTATCCATACCCAAACATAAGGTCAAGTA
>Ga0209823_100010_pt1 | contig 14184 bp, 15 predicted proteins | sample GXS201metaG_FD_185475 | JGI IMG/M metagenome (GOLD analysis project Ga0209823, IMG submission 185475) | Hot spring microbial communities from Gongxiaoshe hot spring, China to study Microbial Dark Matter (Phase II) - GXS 20120812B (SPAdes)... ...
GGGTTTTGAGAGAGCCCTTTGTCCCGCCTTCAGTAAAGACAGAGGAAAGCATAGGGGAATTTGTCCGTAGAAGACTTGGGAAAGAGTTTCTTGACTATATAGTTGCCCCCTTCGTGTCTGGTGTTTATGCAGGAGACCCAGAAAAGCTCTCTGTAAAATACGCAGTCAGAAAGGTCTATGAGCTTGAGCAAAAATTTGGAAGCCTTATAAAAGGAGCTATAAAACTAAAGGCTTTGGGTCCTGGTGGTAGGCTTATCTCCTTTGAGGGTGGAAACCACACATTAATAGACAGGCTTTCCTCTGAGCTAAAGGTGGATACGGAAAACGTGGTTCTCAAAATAAGAAGAAAGGAAAACTATTTTGTGCTTGATGCTAAAAAGGGTAAGTATGAAGCAAAGGCTGTCGTGGTCTCCGCTCCTGCTACCTCCGCAGGCTACCTACTAAGAGATATATCATGGAGTGCATCAGAGGAATTTGACAATATATATTACGCACCGGTAATAGTCCTACACGTGAGCGTAAGGTCTGGTTCAATCCCCCCTGGCTTTGGCTTTCTTGTGCCAAGGGTAGAAGGCAAGAGAATTCTCGGAGTTTTGTTCTCCTCTCAAATATTCAAAGGCAGGTCTCCAGAAGGTAAGGAGCTTTTAACCATCTACATGGGTGGAGCTACAGACCCAGAGATAATAGACTACGAAGACCAAGAGATATTGGATATAGCACTAAGGGAGCTGAAAGAAACGCTTGGCGTAGAGCATGTGGAGTTTCTAAACATTACAAGGTGGAAAAAAGCCATACCCCAATACACCCTCGGCTATGGAAAATACCTTGAGTTGGCAAAGACCTTAGAGAGAGAAAACCCGGGGCTGTTCTTAACTGGAAACTATCTGCACGGTGTGTCTGTTGCGGACTGCATAAGGTCAAGTGATGAGGTGGCAAAGAGAGTGGAAGAGTATCTAACAGGAAGCAAGAATACTTCTTAAGGCTCTTTTTAATTTTGGATGATGTGAACCCTTCCAGTAAACTTTGCCACATTGAGGACAAAAGGTAAAGTCTCTTCCATAGAGATAAGCCATGGGTGGAATCCTGTCCTTTACCTCTTCTCTGTTCACTGCTAAAAGCTCTCCGTTGCAGTGATAGCATCTGTTGAGCTTAAGCATTGGCTCTATTTGAAAGTATTTTATAAGAAGGCAGAGCTGGACTTTCCAGTCATCTCTGGGAATTATCAGGTATTCTATACCCCAAGATTTGAAATCTTGCTCTAACCTTCGCGAAGTGGTTATAAAAACCCTGTCTTGATGCTTTATAACTTCCGCTTTGCTTATAGCGGTCTTTAAAAGAATTGCATCCTGGCCCAGAAGCCTGAGCCAGTAGGCAAGCCTATGTAGGTCTGCCTCAAGCAAAAACCTCTTCAAGTTCTTCTTTTCTGACCACCTCCTCTGGGTGGGCTATTCTACCAAGCACTGCACTCGCAGCCACCACTGCAGGGTTTGCCAGATAGGCCTCGCTCTTTGGATGCCCCATCCTACCGGGGAAGTTTCTGTTAGATGTGGATATGCATCGCTCACCCTCCGCCAGTATACCCATATGACCACCAAGACAGGGACCGCATGTGGAGACAGAAACAGAACACCCCGCAGACAAGAATATGTCTATTAATCCTTCCTTTAGAGCCTGCATGTAAACCTGCTTTGACGCAGGAATGACGATGCATCTTACATAAGGATGGACTTTTTTACCTTTTAGTATCTTTGCTGCAATCCTTAGGTCTTCTATTCTTCCGTTGGTGCAAGAGCCTATGAAGGCTTGGTCTATGCTTATATGCGTGGACTCAGACACAGGATGCACGTTAGAGGGCAGGTATGGCCAAGCCACAAGAGGTTCTATTCTGCTCGCATCCCACTCGTAAACCACCTCATACTGGGCATCTGGGTCGCTTTGGTATACCTTCCATGGCTTTTTAGCCCTCTGAGATACATATTCTATGGTCTTCTCATCGGGTGCTATAATTCCGCTCTTACCACCTGCCTCTATAGCCATGTTGGCTATGGTGAGCCTCTGCTCCACCGACAAACTCCTTATGGCTTCGCCGTCAAATTCCATAGCCTTGTATAAAGCTCCGTCCACTCCTATTTGACCGATGGTATACAGGATTAGGTCTTTGCCAGAAACCCAAGGTTGGAGCTTTCCGTAAAAGATAAACTTCATAGTGGGTGGGACCTTTAGCCAAGTTTCTCCCGTTGCCATAGCGTAGGCTATGTCCGTAGAACCCATACCTGTAGCAAAGGCTCCTATGCCTCCATAGGTGCATGTGTGAGAGTCCGCACCCACCACTAAGTCTCCGGGAACTACGATGCCCTGCTCGGGCAAAATGGTATGCTCTATACCCTCACCCTCTTGGAAAAACCATTTAATGTTGTGTTTTCTTGCAAAGTCCCGCACCAGTTTTGCCTGCTCTGCAGATTTTATGTCCTTTGCTGGCACAAAGTGAGAAAGCACAAGGGCTATCTTTTCTGGGTCAAAAACCTTCTGAATGCCATATTTTTCCAGTATCTTTATGGCAAGGGGTGCGGTTACATCGTTTGCCATGGCGAGGTCTATCTTTACCGTTATAAGCTCGCCTGCGTGAACTTCCTTCTTGCCGGCGTGGTCTGCCAGTATCTTCTCTGTTATGGTCATACCCATTACGCTACCTCCTGCTCAAGTTTTTTCTTTTCTTCTTCCATCTTAAACTCTTCCTTTTTGCACTCGTTCTTTACCTCAACCCCATGGAGCCTAAGTATCTCCACCACCTCCTCACAGGACATGGTCTCCTTCTCCAAGAGCCTCTTCACCACCGCCTGTATGGCTTCCCTGTGTTCCATAACCACCTTCCTGGTGTCTTCATAAGCCCTTATAAGTATCTCCTTTACCTCTTCGTCTATCTCTCTCCTGAGGTCTTCGCTTATGTCTACAGAGGTGGTCATACCACCAAGGAAGGGGTTGACAGTCCTCCTGACCGCAAGCGGTCCCACACGCTCGCTCATGCCCCACATGGAGACCATCCTGTAGGCAAGCTCTGTTGCCCTCTGGAGGTCGTTCTCTGCACCGGTGGTTATGCCCTCTTTGCCATAAAAGACTTCCTCCGCAGCACGACCGCCCATGAGAGTAAGTATTCTGCCATACAAGTCCTGCCTATCGTACATGTGCTTGTCGTCTATGGGTAGCTGTTGGGTGACCCCCAGAGCCATACCCCTTGGGATGATGGATACCTTGTGAAGAGCGTCAGAGCCGGGCACCATAAGGCTCATTATGGCGTGTCCCATCTCATGGTAGGCTATCTTCTCCTTTTCCTTGGGAGATATGACCATGCCCTTCCTCTCTAAGCCCATGGTTATCCTATCTATAGCTTCTTCTATGTCTTGCATCTCTATGGCTTCCTTACCCTTTCTTGCTGCAAGGAGGGCTGCTTCGTTGAGGACGTTCTCAAGGTCCGCACCAGTAAAGCCAGGGGTTGCCCTTGCTACTATCTCAAGGTCCACGTTGGGAGCCAGCTTTTTGTCCTTTGCGTGCACCTTTAGTATTTCATACCTTCCTCTCACATCTGGTCTCGGAATGTATATCTGACGATCAAACCTGCCCGGTCTCAAAAGGGCAGGGTCAAGGATGTCTGGTCTGTTTGTGGCTGCTATCACAATAATGCCCTCTGAGGTATCAAAGCCGTCCATCTCCACCAAAAGCTGGTTGAGGGTCTGCTCCCTCTCATCGTGGCCACCACCAAGGTTTATGGCACCCCTTGAGCGACCCACCGCATCTATCTCGTCAATGAATATGATGCAGGGTGCGTGCTTTTTGGCAGTATCAAAGAGGTCCCTCACGCGTGCTGCTCCCACGCCCACAAACATCTCCACAAAGTCAGAACCAGAAACGGATATGAAAGGCACATGGGCTTCGCCTGCTATAGCCTTTGCCAGAAGGGTCTTACCTACACCCGGCTCACCGTAGAAGAGCACACCCTTTGGCGGTCTTCCACCCAGCTTTTGAAACTTTACAGGGTCTTTGAGATATTCTATTATCTCCTTTACCTCTTCCTTTACCTCCTCCATGCCTGCCACGTTTTCAAGGGTTACCTTGGGCTTCTCGTCTATGTAGACCTTTGCCCTGCTTTTTCCAAAGCTGAAAGCCCTTGAGGTGGGGTTTCCTCCACCGCTTACCTGCCTCATCATGTATATCCATATGCCTATAAAGAGCAGTATGGGAAGCCATGAGATAAGGAAGGGTACAAGCCAGTTGCTTTCTTGGACAGCCACCTCTACCCTTACGCCCTTCTCTATGAGCTTGTTAACCAAGTCTGAGCCCGGTGGTATGCCCGTCTCTATCTTTTGACCCTCTGTAGTTATTCCAGTAAGCACATTATCCTTTACCTTTACCTCTTTTAGCTTGCCTTCTTCTGCAAGCTCAAGCACCGTGTTTATTGGTGTTCTAACCGCGGACTGACCCTTATTGCTCTCAAAGAGGTTAAAGGCAAGAACCATAAAGCCCAAAAGAACAACCCATATAAATATACTCTTCATCCACTGCATCTGTCTACCTCCACACTTAAGGATTTAAAATTAATCATGTGTCAAGGCTTTTCAAGGGCATACCCTTTTTTATACTGTTTATTAAGCTGTCTATCTCTTTCATGCTCCTTATACCGTATAGGTGGTAAGCTATACGCCTCTTTATGGCTTGTGGCAATTTCAAAAAGGCTCTTCTGTTAAGCTCGCCCTCTTTGAGAACTTCCCTAAGGGCTTTCTGTGTAAGGTCTTCAAGCAGGACTTCCTCTTCTCTTAGAATCTCCCGAAGTCTCAGGAAACTCTCCTCAAGCCTTGGGTTTATCTTCTTTAGCTCTGGAATGACCTTATGCCTTATAAGGTTTCTCGTATATCTAAGGTCGTAATTGGTAGAATCTTCTACCCAAGATTCTCCCCTTGACCTTACAAAGTCTTCTATCTCTTCTCTTGTGGCTAAATACAACGGTCTGACTATATTGTCACTCTTCTCTTCAAACCCTAAAAGCCCCTCTCTTCCCGCACCACGCACAAGCCAAAGAAGGACGGTCTCCACAAGGTCATTAAGATGGTGAGCGGTTGCTATAAGGTCAAAGCCTTCTCTTTGCCTTACTTCCTCAAGAGCCTTGTATCTTAGCTCCCTTGCCTTAGACTCAAGGTTTTCTCTATTTACTTTAACTTCTATCCTTTCCACGAACACCTCAAGACCCTTCTCCTTAGCAAACTCCACACAAAAGGCTTCATCTCTATAAGACTCATCTCCTCTGAGCTGATGGTTTATATGAGCCAGGGCAAGCCTTTTGAGCTTTAGAAAATCCTTTAGCTCAAGCATAGAAAGGGCAAGGGCTACAGAATCTACGCCACCAGAAAAGGCAAGAAGAAGGGAGGTATCCTCTGGTATGAGTTTCTTCTTCCTTTGGAGCTTAACAACCTTTCTCAAAAGCCTGTGATATTTCATGCGGTGAGCCTTCTTTTTACCTCCTCGTAAAAGGGATGGGGGACGCCTTCCTTGTGAAACCTTTCCAGAAGCTCAAGTGCCAAAGCCTTGTCTCCTTTTCTCTCAAAGAGATAGACCATGAGTTCGTAGGCGTTTATCTGAGGCAGGCTTCCGCCATTTCTCTCCTTTAGCTCCTCCTTGTAGTCTTCAAAAAGCTCCAAATCCATGCGGGCATACTTTTCCATCCTATCAAAGTCCTTCAGCTTTTGAGAGAGCATGAGAAGGTCGTTGAGTATAAGGTGCTTCTCATAGGGGCTTTCGCTGAGCTCTAAGGCTCTCAGGTATAGCCACTCCGCATCCTCGTATTTACCGTCCAGCAGTGCGGTCTGTGCGAGAGTGCCAAGAAGGGTTGCCCTTGTGTAGCCTGGGTTCATCACTTCCCCCGTGTCAAAATGCTTTGCCCTAAAGGGGAAACGCATATCCTTTATGCTTTTTAGAGAAAAGTAATACTTTATCCTCTTTTGGTCTTTTGGTTCAAGAGATTCATACCATTCCCAAAGTTCAAGGGCTTTTAGCACACCTCCCTTCTCTCTAAATATTCTAAAAACCTTACCAATCATGCCAGCTATTCACACCTTCTACAACCATCTCTCTCCTTACTTCCCTTATATGATTGTTCTCATCCACATAAACAAGGTAAGGTCTAAAACCCTCAAGCTCCTCCTTGTCAAATAGACCATAGGAGGCTATTATTACTATGTCTCCCACTGCACCCAACCTTGCAGCGGCACCATTTAGCCTTACTTCACCAGAGTATCTTGGTGCTGGTATTACATAAGTGGAAAAACGCGCACCGTTGCTCACATTATACACCTCTATCTTTTCAAAGGGCAAAAGGTCCGCAGACTCCATGAGGGCAAGGTCAAGGGAAAGACTACCCTCATAGTGTAGCTCCGCACCCGTTATCCTTGCTCTATGAATCTTTGACTTTAACATGAACCTTTTCATGCCTGCCTCCAAGGGAATAAAAATATAAGCTAAGCCTTGTAAACTTCAACCGCTTTTCTGCTATAATCTAATATTGCCATGGAATACGCCTTTTTTGAAGGAAAGTTCGTTCCAGTAGAGGAAGCCAATATAAACATAAAGACCAATTCCTTCCACTACGGCACTGCAATTTTTGAGGGCATAAGGGCTTATTGGAATGAGGAGCATCAGCAGTTATACATCCTCTTTGCAAGAGATCATTATCAGAGACTACTAAGAAACTGTAAAGCCATGTTTATGGAACTACCCTATAGCGTGGAAGACCTTGTAAACATAACCGTAGAGCTACTCAGAAAAAATCAGATAAAAGAAGACGTTTACATAAGACCCATAGTCTACTTTAAGGACCTCAAGCTCACTCCCAAGCTAATAGACTATACGCCCGAAATAGCCATATACACCTACAACTTTGGAAGATATCTGGATACTTCAAAGGGTATAAGGGTAAAGGTATCCTCTTGGAGGAGAAATGACGACAACTCCATACCTTCAAGATGGAAAGTGGCTGGTGCTTATGTAAACAGTGCTTTGGCAAAAACAGAGGCTCTTCTGGCAGGCTATGACGAAGCTATCATGTTAAACCAACATGGCTTTGTTGCGGAAGGTTCTGGAGAAAACATATTCCTGATAAGGGAGGGCAAGGCTATAACCCCCTCTTACTCTGAGCATATACTTGAGGGTATAACGCGTTCTGCGGTGAAGAAACTTCTTAAAAACGAGCTTGTGGTGGAGATAGAAGAGCGTCCTGTAGCAAGGAGTGAGCTATACGTGGCGGATGAGATATTTTTAACTGGCACTGCAGCGGAGATAACGCCCGTGGTGGAGGTGGACAACAGGAAGATAGGTGGTGGTGATGTGGGAGTTATAACAAAGGAACTTCAAGATATATACTTCCGTGCGGTAAGAGGAATGATAGACCGATACTTTGGTTGGCTAACGCCCGTTTATGAAAAGTGAAAGGTTAGAGTTTTTCAGGGACTTTGCCTACAAGGTGCTAAGCCACAACCGTCTGCTGGGAACGGAAGGAAGCAGAAGAGTCCGCAAGCTTATAGAGTCTTTCCTTGACTATGGGTCTTGCAACTACAAAAAAGAGACCTTTTTCATAAAAAAGTTAATACCTGAAGAGACATGGCTGACTGTAGGACAGGAGAAAATAAAGGGGGTTGCTTACATAGGAAGCAGGTCCATTGAGAAAAAAGCCTACGCAAAAAGGCAATACATAGAGGGTGATATAGCACTCGTGCCTGACCTAACTAAGGAAAAGGCTATTCAGGCTCAGCAAAAGGGTGCTATAGCGATAATAACCTACAGGTCAGAGGACAAAGCGGATGCGTATGTCCACGGTCATGATATGGGTGTAAATATACCTATAGTTAGCATAAAGAGGGAGGATGTTCCTAAGGTGGAAGACTCTGAGGTATTACTTAAAGTAAAGTCAAGCGAAAGGAGCGTAGAGGGTGTGAATTTTTTCATGGAAATAGGAAGGGGTCCAATAATATACTTGGTCTCCCATATGGATACTGTAACTAACATATACGGGGCGGTAGGTAATGGTATTGGCTTTCTCCTTTTACTCTTTCTCTACGCGGAGCTAAGAGAAAATTACAACGCTCCTTACAGACTTAGATTTCTAATCACCGATGCCAGAGAGCTTGGTATGGAAGGCATAAGGTTTCACCTTACGAAGGGTCTAAAACACGTTTTTTATTGTATAAACCTTGAAGGTATAGGATGGCATAATCCGGCGGTTATTTACAGAGATATGGGAGGATACAACGGAGAGAGGATAAACGAGATGTTGTATAGGCATTTACGGGACATAAAGGTGAACATAGATTTCTGTGAGGCAAGGGAAAGGGATGGTGACCATCTACCCTTTAAGGAAGCAGGTATTCAAACTCTTTATCTTAGTTCCCATCCCTTTACCATAAGGCATACCATCTATGACAACTACGACGCCGTAAGCTGGGACCACGTGGTCATGTGGTATGAGGTTATATTATCCTTTTTGAGGAGGTTTCACAAGTTATGAGAGGGTTTTTGTTGTTTTTATTAACGGTGTCCGTTATACTGGCACAATCCTTTGAAGACTTTCAAAGAAGGCTTGAAGATGTTAAGAGCCTTAAGGTGGTCTTTGTCCAAAAAGTTCAGTATCCATGGCAGTCAAAGCCCGATGTATCAAAAGGGACTTTTTACGCCCAGAGGGGAGGAAGGTTTAGAATAGAGTACGAACAGCCAGAAAATACCCTTATAGTGTCCGATGGCATGCAGGTTATGGTTTATGTTCCCAAGGACAGGACAGCTTTTCTTGACAGAATTGAAAGGAACAGCTCACCTGTGGTGGAGGCTCTCTTTCTTGTATCGAGACCACTTTCTGAAGTCTTTGAACTCGTGGGTGAGATAGATGGTTCAAAGGGCAGAACCTTTATCCTCAAACCAAAGGTCAGAGATGACTATTTTTCGAAAGTTCTTGTGGAGGTTTCTCCAAGGGGAGATATAAGAAGCATAAGAGTTGAAGAAAAGAGTGGCACAAGCACCACCATAGAATTTCTAAATGTTTCCACAAACTTTACACCCTCTGAAACCCTCTTTAGAGTAAAAGCACCTGAGGGGGCGAGAGTTATAAGACCATGACCATAAGAAGGGCAGAAGAGAAGGACATAAAAAATTTGGTTGACCTTTATTTGCAAGGCTACAAGGGTCTTGAAGAATACTCTTATACCCATCCTGACGATGTGCAAGCATACCTTAACTGGCTCTTTAGAAGAGATGTGGCGGGCATATGGCTTGCAGAGGAAGATGGTAAGGTAGTGGGTTTTGTTGCCAGCGATGGAAACTGGTTTAGCAAAAGGGAGGGTAAGGTGGTGGGTGCCCTCCATGAGCTTGTAGTCCTCCCTGAATACAGAAACAAGGGCATAGGAAAGGCTCTCGTGGAGAAAGCTCTTGAATACTTCAAGAGCAGAGGGCTTGACACCGCAGAACTTTGGGTGGGTGATGAGAACAAGCAGGCAATGGATTTTTACAAAAATCTTGGCTTTGAGGAAAGGGACAGGTTTAACTACTGGGTGAGGATGACAAAAGCCTTGAGCTGAGCCTTTCTCTGAGTCTGCAAACAGAACAGACCTCTGCACTGGTGGGCTCTCCGCATACTCTGCAGGGTCTCAGGTTCACCTTTTCAGACCGGAGCAGGGGATGGAGCCTTCTCAAAAAGTCCATGTAAAAGCGGAGCTTTGTGCCTGGGCTTTTTTCTTCTATCTGTGAAAGTATCCTCTTATACTCTATGGAGCTTGCACCCTCCGAGAAAGGACATTCCTCTTCCACATATTCAATGCCAGAAAGAAAGGCATATAGGGCATTTTCCTTTTCTGTAAACTTCACAAGAGGCTTTACCTTTCTCACAAAACCATCTCCTTCCAACAGGACTGGAAACTGTCTTGAGAGATAACCCATGTTCCAGCTTAGCACGTTGGAGAGAAGGGTTGCACTTTCATCGTCAAGATTGTGTCCTGTAGCTATCACATGGTAGCTCTTCTCCCTTGCAAAGCGGTTCATGTAGTATCTCTTGAGCTGTCCGCAGAAGGAACAGGCAGGTCTACTTTCCACCTCTTTTATCTCTGGTATGGTAGCAATCTCTTTTCTTAGCTCCAACACATAAAGCTCAAGCCCCCTCTCCCTTGCAAACCTTTCACAGGCAAGTCTTGACCTCTGAGAATATTCACCAATGCCGAGGTCTATATAAAGACCCTCCGCCCTGTATCCCAGCCTTTGCAAGGCATCCCACAGAGAAAGACTGTCCTTCCCACCAGAGACCGCCACAAGAACCTTATCTTTTCTTTCAAACATCCTAAACTCTTTTATGGTGGACTCTACCCTTTTGAGATACCACTCTATATAATGCTCTTTGCAAAGAGAAAGCCTGTGCTGAGAGAGATAAACCATCGACTTTTGTCCGCACCTTTGACACTTACGCATTCTTTTTAAATATATCCACCCGATATGGCGTTTATAACCCTTACACTTTCTCCGTCTACTATGGTGTCTTTTTCCTCCAGCACATCCTCGCCCTTGACCACAAAGGCATATTCCCTTGAAAGCCCCAAGGCTTTGAGAAGTTCACCTACCCTTACCCTTTCGCCCTCAAACTCCAGCTCAAGGGTTTGTCCCCTATAGCTTACTTTAACCTTCATGTTTTTAAAGCACCCTTTATACCCTCATATACAAGAAGTGTAGCCTTTGACTTGTTTAGGGTATAAAAGTGCAGACCTTGCACGCCATTTTCTAAAAGGTCAAGGCACTGTTCTATGGCAAACTCTACGCCGATCTTTAGTGTTTCCTCTGGATTGTCCGCATAAGGTTCAAGTCTTTCCACAAGGCTTTGAGGTATCTCCGCACCGCACATGCTGGCAAACTTCTGTATCTGCCGGAAGTTGGTGATAGGCATTATGCCCGGTATTATAGGTATGTCTATGCCTGCCCTTTGGCAGAGCTCTAAAAACCTATAGAAATAGGAGTTATCAAAAAACATCTGGGTTATGGAAAAGTTCGCACCCGCCTCTACCTTCTGCTTGAAGTATCTTATCTCCCACTCCATGTTGGGAGACTCAGGATGCCCCTCTGGGTAAGAGGCAACGCCTATGGAGAAGGTCTTCCCAAAGTTTTCCCTTATGAACCTTACAAGCTCAGAGCCGTGTTTGCAGGCACCCTCTGGAGGCTTAAAATCTGGCATGTTTGCAGGAAGGTCTCCTCTAAGGGCTAATATGTTTTCTATCCCTATCTGTGCGTAGCCTTTGAGTATGTCATATAGCTCTTCTTTTGTGTGTGCTATGCATGTAAGATGTGCCATCACGGTGAGGTTTGTCTCTTTGTGAATTCTTTCTACTACTCTTCTTGTCCTGTCCCTCGTGCTTCCCCCTGCCCCATAGGTGACGGATACAAAGGTAGGGTTTAACCGCTGAAGGCTCTTTATGGTCTGGAAAAGCTCCTCCTCGCCTTCTGGCGTTTTTGGGGGAAAAAATTCAAAGGATACGCTAAACTTACCCTGCCTTAGATAATCTCCTATCTTCAAGCAAAGCCTCCGAAAAGTTTATAAGTCTTATTTTACAGGGTGCTGGTGACTTTATAAACATACTAAGCAGTTCTATAAGCCTTTCCACTTCCTCTGGATGCTCTTTTACAAAAGAGTAGAGAAAAGGAAGGGAATCTTCTATCTCAAAGCTAAGTTCCCTTGTGACTTTTATCTCTTCAATGTCTTTGCCTTCTTTGAAGGCTCTCAAAGCTTTTATAGACCTACTTATAAGGTCATCCCTGGTCTTTGCCCACTTGAGGTCTGTATACCTTACCGTTATCTCAAAGAAGGCTCTGAGGGTATACTCCATGAATGCCTTATCCCAGCTCCTTTAGGTCTTTTATAAACTGGTCTACTTCCAAAGCAGGCATGGTAAGTGTCCTTATAGTCCCTCTTGAGCCAAGCTCCACAGCCATCTTCACTATGGTGTCGTTGTCGGGGGCTTCAAGAATGTTCACAAAGTCGTAGGGTCCCATCACCACATATTGGGCAAGCACTTTGACGCCAAAACGCTCCATCACTTCCTTGTCTACTTCCTTTATCCTCTCGGGCTTGTGCTTGAGGGTTTTCATACCCTCGTCGGTTAGAGTGGTTAGCATCACATACACTGGCATGGCGACACCTCCTTTGAGTTATTTCCTAATATGATATCTCCTAAGTCCAAGTCTGTCAAACAGCTCATATAACACTGGCAGGAGGAAAAGGCTTAGAGGCAAGCCTGTGAATATACCACCTATGACCGCAAGGGCAAGAGGTTTTCTTAGCTCCGCACCTGCGGTAAGACCAAGAGCTACGGGCGTTAGAGCGGACACTATGGTAAAGGTAGTCATAAGAATGGGTCTTAGCCTTTCTCTTCTTGCCTGAAGGATAGCCTCACGGGTTTGTATACCTTCCTTTCTAAGCTGTATTATCCTCTCTATGAATAGCACCGCATCACGGACGATTATACCCACAAGGAGAATTATGCCAAAGTAAGAGGGGACGCTGAGGGAGGTATTTGTAAGAAGCAAAAGCCCGAAAGCACCAGCCACTGCAAGTGGGACCATGAGAAGCACAGTAAAGGGATGCCTGTAGCTCTCAAAGAGGGAGGCAAGCACCATATAAACGCCTATTAGTGCAAAGATAAGTGCAAAGCCAAGACCTTGAAAGGCTCTTTGAAACTCCTTTGCCTGACCCACTGGCTCAAAGGTGTAGCCGGGTGGAAGGTTATTCCTTAGCCAACTTTCAACCTCCGCCACCGCATTAGCAAGAGGTTTTTCTGGAGATAGGTTGGCAAAGAAGGTGAGAGAATACTGTCTGTTGTATCGGTTTACCGCCTTATAACCTGTGGCTACTTGCATATCTACCAACTCTGTCAGAGGTATAAGCTCTCCCTTGAGGTTTCTCACATAGACCCTTTTGAGGTTCTCCATGTTTTGCACAAACTCAGGCAAAGCCTTTACATACACATCGTAGCTTTCCGCACCAAGCTCGTAAGTTCCAAGCTGAAACTTACCAAAAAGCACGTTAAGGGTTATTGCCACATCCTCCACGCTAACACCCAGGTCTCCAAGTTTTTCTCTGTTTACCATTATTTGAACCTGTGGCTCGTTGAGCCTAAGGTCTGTATCCACGTCCCTGTAGCCAGCCCTGTTTCTAAACTCTGTGGTAAGTCTATTGGCTATGCTTTGAAGTTCTTCCAGAGAGGGACCTCTTATAGCATACTGGAGGTCTACCTGCCTTCCACCGCCAGGTCCCACAATACCCGGAGGCTCTACGCTTACTCTCACATCCTTTACTTTTCTTAGCTCTTCTCTTACCATCTCCATAACCTTTGCCTGATGGGGTCTTTTGCCCTCTTTTAGGTAAACAAAGCCAAGACCACCGTTTACATCCGGTCTTCCTGCCACACCTTGACCCATAGCAATACCAAAGCGTTCCACGTAGGGGTTTTTGAGAAGAATCGCTTCTATTTCCCTTGTCTTCTTTTCTGTGTATTCAAAGGAAGAGCCCACAGGCGTTTCAAACCTCACAAGAAACCTACCCTCATCTACTATGGGGAAAAACTCCTTTTTGACCGCCTTAAATAGTTGAAAGCCTATGAAAACACTAAGTAAAGAGAAAGCTATAACCACTAACTTGTGGTCAAGAGACCACCTGAGAAGTCTATCGAAGAAGTTTTCAAACCTCTCGTAAGCTCTTACAAAGGGGTTAGTGGAAGGTGGACCTGCCACAAGTCTTGAAACTGCCATGGGAGTAAAGCTAATGGCAACAAGGTAAGAGAGTGCTATGGCTATAGCAAGTGTTAGTGCAAAACTTCCAAAGAGCTTGCCTACTACACCCTTCAGGAATATTATAGGCAGGAAAACTATCACCAAAGAGGCTGTGGAGGCAAGTAGAGCAAATATAACTATCCTCGTTCCTTCCTCTCCTGCCTCTAAGGGACTAAGACCTTCTTCATATCTTCTTCTGTATATGCTTTCAAGCACCACTATGGCATCGTCTATGACTATGCCTACTGCTACTGCAAGGGCAAGAAGGGTAAAAGTATTAAGGGAGTTTCCAAGCTGGTAGATGAAAAAGACAGTTCCAAGAAGGGTTATGGGTATGGCGAATATGGGAACAAG
>Ga0209823_100011_pt1 | contig 14133 bp, 11 predicted proteins | sample GXS201metaG_FD_185475 | JGI IMG/M metagenome (GOLD analysis project Ga0209823, IMG submission 185475) | Hot spring microbial communities from Gongxiaoshe hot spring, China to study Microbial Dark Matter (Phase II) - GXS 20120812B (SPAdes)... ...
GTCTCGGCTTGCTATAGCACTTGCCAGAGAGGGTGGCATTGGCATAATACACAGAAACCTCTCCATAGAGGAGCAAGCCCAAGAGGTGGAAAAGGTAAAAAAGTCCGAAAGTGGTATGATACTCCAGCCCGTGACTGTAAAGCCAGATACTACTGTCAAACAAGCTTTAGAGATAATGGAAAGATACAGGATATCTGGTGTGCCGGTTGTGGACAATGGAGACAAGCTCGTGGGCATACTTACCAACAGAGACCTCAGGTTTATAAAGCCCACCGACTATGACAAGCCCGTTTCCCTCTTTATGACTTCTGAGAATCTCGTAGTGGCTCAGGAAAGGGTTACCCTTGAGGAAGCTACCGAGATACTTCAAAGGCACAAGGTGGAAAAGCTTCCCATAGTAGACAAAGAGGGTAAGCTCGTGGGTCTTATAACAATAAAGGATATAACCAAGAGGAAAAAGTATCCCAACGCTTGTAAGGATGAACTTGGAAGGCTCAGAGTAGGTGCTGCGGTTGGGACAGGTCCAGATACCATGGAAAGGGTTTCCGCCCTTGTCTCTGTAGGTGTGGATGTGATAGCGGTTGACACTGCGCACGGGCATTCAAAGAGGGTTATAGAAACGGTGGAAAAGATAAAGTCTCATTATCCAGAACTGCAGGTTATTGCGGGTAATGTGGCAACAAAGGAGGCAACCCTTGACCTTATAAAGGCTGGTGCGGATGCCATAAAGGTAGGCGTAGGGCCTGGGTCTATATGCACCACGCGTATAGTGGCAGGAGTAGGCGTTCCTCAGCTTACCGCCATAAGGTGGGCTTACGAAGTTGCGAAGGAATACGATGTTCCCATAATAGCGGATGGTGGCATAAAGTATTCGGGGGATATTGTCAAAGCATTAGCCATGGGTGCAAGCTCTGTAATGCTTGGAAACCTTTTGGCAGGCACGGAGGAATCTCCTGGAGAGACCGTCTACTATCAAGGTAGAGCTTATAAGGTATACAGGGGTATGGGTTCTTTGGGTGCTATGATGAGTAGAAGGAGTGCGGACAGATACGGACAGGAAAAACTTGAGAAGTTTGTCCCAGAGGGTATAGAGGGCAGAGTGCCATACAGAGGAAGGCTTAGCGATGTTATCTATCAGCTTGTGGGGGGTCTTAGGTCTGGAATGGGCTATGTGGGTGCAAGGAACCTTGAGGAGCTCCGTCAAAAAGCAAAGTTTGTCCGTATAACGTGGGCTGGCTATAGAGAGTCTCATGTGCACGATGTGCAGATAACAAAGGAAGCTCCCAACTACTGGGTGGAGTAGTTAGAGCACCAACATCCCATCTCCATAGCTGTAAAACCTATACCTTTCTCTTACCGCCTCTTTGTAAGCCTGAAGGATAAACTCTCTACCTCCAAAGGCACACACAAGGAAAAGAAGCGAAGACTTGGGAAGATGGAAGTTCGTAATTAGTGCGTCCACCACTTTAAAGCTATAGCCCGGGTATATATATAGGTCTGTCCAGCCTTCAAAGGGTTCAAAACCTGCTGTTTCCAAAGCTCTTACAACAGTTGTGCCAACCGCTACAACCTTGTTTCCTCTCTCTTTTGTTTCCTTTATTAGCCTAATTGTATCCTCTGAAACTTTAACATACTCAGGGTCAACTCTGTGTAGCTCCACTTCAGAAACCTTTACTGGCTTAAAAGTCCCATAGGATACATGAAGAGTTATAAAGGTTTTCTTGATGCCAAACTCCTCTAACCTCTGCAATAACTCCTCTGAAAAATGAAGACTTGCAGTAGGTGCTGCCACAGAGCCTTCTACTTGAGCGAACACTGTCTGGTAGTAGACCCTGTCTATGGGTTCTTCTTCCCTCTTGAGGTAGGGTGGTATAGGAATTTTTCCATACTTATCAAGGGCTTTTATTGGGTCTTGCGATAGAAGTTTTACTTTGAACTTTCCTCCCTCTATGTGCTCTAACACTTCTATTTGTAAGTCATCCGCTATGTGAACTATTAGACCTTCCCTTATACCCTTACCCCCTATTAGGGCATACCACTCTTCTTTGTTTACAAAGTCTGTTAGCAAGACTTCCACTTTGCCACCAGTGGGTTTTCTGCCATAAAGCCTTGCAGGCAAGACCTTGGAGTTGTTAAAAACTAAGAGGTCTCCCCTATTGAGGTATAAGGGTAAGTTCCAAAAAATGTCATGGTTTATGCTTTCTTCTTTCCTGTTTAAGACCATAAGCCTTGCCTCGTGCCTTGGCTGGACAGGATACTTAGCTATTAGCTCTTCAGGAAGCTCATAGTCAAAGTCTTCTACTTTCATTCCTTTGCAAGATACTTGAGAATAACAGGTGCAAGAAGCGTCGTAATAGCTACTACAAATATGACCACCGCATAGAGCGTATCGTCATAAAGACCACTTTGCCTTCCAAATTCTGCAAATATGAGCCCTACCTCACCCCTTGGAAGCATGGAGAATCCTATCAGTAATTTTTCCCTCAAGGCCCCCCTTACAAAGAAGCCAGATATAACCTTTCCAAAGACCGCAACTCCCAACACCAAAAGGGAAAGAACCCAGAATTTGGCAGAGCTAAAGTCTATGGCTTTTAGGTTTAGCTGAAGCCCAACATAAACAAAGAATATGGGTGTGAGAACCCATACCAGTGGCATTATGGTGTGTTCTACCTTGTGGGCGAGCCTTTCGTCCGTTCTAAGGAACACCGCAAAGGGTAATGCAAAGCGTCTTGAGAGGGCAAGCCCTGCGGTAAAGGCTCCGAGTATCTCGGGAGACCCAACCTCATGGGCAAGGAAGGCAAAGAGGAATATGGTGGCAACCACCGTGGGTGGTATAAAGTCTTCTGTTTTTAGCTTTTTAGAGAGTATGGTTATTATCCTTGCAAGTATCTGGGCAAGTATGGGTGAGAAAATAAAAAAGGTAGCAATATACAGAACAAGCATGGTTATGGCATCAAAATGGACCACACCTTCCTTTGAAAACTCAAAAAGACCTGCAAGCACTACAACACCAAAGATATCGTCAAGCACCGCAGCACCTAACACTATCTGTGCGAACCTCTCTTTCATCTTCCCAAGGTCGTCAAGCACTCTTACGGTTATTCCAATGCTCGTGGCAGTCAAAGTCCCACCTATAAAAAGGGAAACGGTTAGTGGCAGGTTTAACACATAGTAGCTTAAAAGCGTTCCGAGAACCATCGGCGTAAAGGCACCCACAAAGGCAACTACAAAGGCTGATAAGCCAACTTTTTTGAGCTGGTTTATATCCGCCTCAAGTCCTATATGAAAAAGCAGAAGTATGACCCCTATCTCCGCAAGAAGCCTTATAACCTCACTGGGTTGGATAAGACCGAGGGCACTTTTGCCCAACAGAACACCTACCAATATCTCTCCAAGGACTGGTGGCAGTCCAAGCCTTCCAAAGGTGTCTCCTATCACCCTCGCCAGAAAGAGTATTATGGCAAGATAGAGGAAAATGGTGTGAAGGTCCATGGCTCATATATTATAACCTGTTGAACCAAAGCCTCTATCAGACCTACGGGTGGTGCTAAGCTCTTCCACCTCCTCCAACTCAACCCTTACCACTGGGCATATAACCATCTGTGCTATTCTGTCTCCTCTGTTTATTACAAAGTCTTCTTCCCCAAGGTTTATAAGAATTACCTTTATCTCCCCTCTGTAGTCCGCATCTATGGTGCCGGGCGTATTTAGAAGGGTTATACCATGCCTTATGGCTAAGCCACTTCTTGGTCTTATCTGAGCTTCATAGCCCGGTGGTATTTCAACCACAATGCCTGTGGGAATAAGTGCTCTCTGCATAGGCTTTAGGACTATTGGCTCGTAGACTGCAGAAAGCAAGTCCATGCCAGACGCATGCTCTGTGGCATAAAAGGGTAGTGGTAGCCCTTCTGCGTGTGGAAGCCTTTTGACCTTTATCTTCATAGCCATCTCCAAGCCGGCGGTGGGATTTGAACCCACGACCTAGGCATTACGAGTGCCTCGCTCTGCCGCTGAGCTACGCCGGCTCTTTTATGCCCATGTTTGTGAGCTTTGGTCTTCCTTGCTCGTCTACCTCAAGCACCTTCACCAAGAGCTCATCCCCTACGCTAAAGCGAGCCCTCACATCCTTAATATATCCTTCCATCTTACTCACGTGCAAGAGCCCCACCTTCCCGGGTAGTATCTCCACAAAAACGCCATAGGGTTCAACCCTTGTTATCTTGCCCTTATAAACCTTACCCACTTCCACCTCTGCCACAAGCCCCTGGATTATCCGCTTGACCTCCTCTATGGCTTCCTTTGAGTTGGAGGTCAAGGATACTCTTCCACCCTCATGCACCCATACAGACACACCCATCTTGTCCCTGAACTCTTTGACATTTCTCCCGCCTGGTCCTATTACCACCAGAGCTTTATCTTCTGGTATGGTGATTATCTCTATCTTGGGCGCGTAGGGGGATACCTCTCTTCTCGGCTCCGGCATGGCTTCATACATCCTTTCCAGAATGTATAACCTTCCCTCCTTTGCCTGCTGGAGGGCTTCCTTCATTATCTCCTTCCTTAAACCCTTTATCTTTATGTCCATCTGCACGCTGGTTATACCATCTTTTGTGCCAGCTACTTTAAAGTCCATGTCTCCAAGCTGGTCTTCGTCTCCTAGTATGTCAGAGAGTATGACATAGGACTCGCCTTCCATTATAAGCCCCATGGCTATGCCTGCTATGTGCTTTTTGAGAGGCACTCCCGCATCAAAGAGAGCCAAAGAACCAGCACAAACAGTTGCCATGGAAGTAGAACCGTTGGACTCAAGGATGTTAGAGACTACCCTTATAATGTAGGGAAATTCGGTCTCTGGTGGGATAAGAGGTTCTATTGCCCTTTCCGCAAGAGCACCGTGTCCTATTTCTCTTCTTCTTGGTGGACCCCATGGCTTGGCTTCGCCAGTGGAAAAGGGTGGGAAGTTGTAGTGGAGCATAAACCTCTTGAAGGTTTCACCCTCATATATGCTTTCCACCATTTGAGCTTCTTCTGGTGAACCCAAAGTGACTGTGGCAAAAGCCTGGGTTTGCCCCCTTGTGAATATGGCACTGCCATGAGGTCTCTCAAAGGGATGAACCTGTATGCTTATGGGTCTTATGTCCTTGGGTCCTCTTCTATCTATGCGTCTGCCCTCTTGGAGGACTTGTTTTCTCATCAGCTTGCTTATGAGCTTTTTGTAGTTGTAGGAGAGCTTAAAGTGTAGGTCCTCTGGAACTTGATATACTTCTATAAACTCCTTGAGTATATTGGACTGGAAGGTCTTTCTCTCCCTTTTATCTAATATACCAAAGGACTGGATTATCTTTGGAGCGCAGAATTCTTCAAGTTGTTTTTGAAGTTCTTGCGGAAGCTCCATACCTTCAAAAGAAACCTTTGGAACTCCGACCTTTTCCCTTAGCTCCTCCTGAGCTCTTATAAGGTCTTGTATGGCGGAGAGTCCAAAGTATAGAGCTTCTGCCAAAGTATCCTCATCCACCTCCTTTGCACCACCCTCCACCATCACTATGGCGTCCTTGCTTCCTGCCATAACTATCTCAAGGTCCGCCCTCTGTCTTTCCTCATAGGTGGGGTTTGCCATAAACTTGCCATCTATCCTGCAGACCCTCACTCCTGCTATGGGCCCCTCAAAGGGTATGCGTGATATATGGAGCGCAGCCGAGGCTCCGGTTATGGCAAGCACATCAGGGTCGTATTTGTCATCCGCAGAGAGGGTAAGGGCTGTGATTATAACATCGTGGAAAAAGCCCTCAGGTAGCATTGGTCTTATAGGTCTGTCTATTACCCTCGAAACCAGCACCTCTCTGTCTGTGGGCTTGCCCTCCCGCTTCACGAAACCTCCTGGAATTTTACCCCAAGCGGAGGACTGTTCCCTGTAGTCTACCGACAGAGGGACAAAGTCTATGCCCTGAACGGGCTCTTCAGACATAACCGCAGTAACCAGCACTGCGGTCTCACCCTGACGGACAACCACCGCACCGTCCGCCAATTTGGCATAAAGTCCCGTTTCTATAGAAATTTCAGACTCTCCCAGCTTTGCCACTACTCTTTCCATCATCTTACCTTCAACCCAAGCCTTTCTACCACCTCTAAATACTTCTTGTAGTCCCTCTCCTTGAGGTATTCAAGGTGTCTTCTCCTTGCGTGTATGAGGGCTATAAGCCCCCTTCTTGAGTGCACATCCTTTTTGTGCTTTTTAAGGTGCTCGGTGAGCTTGTTTATGCGTTCCGTTAATATGGCTATCTGCACCTCTGGGGAACCCGTGTCCTTTTCATGCCTTTGGAAGCTCCTTATAAGCTCCTCCTTTAGCGCCTTTGGTAATGCCATCTTTTTTCCTCCTTGGTTTCTTCAAAAGATATTATTATATCTCAACCACCGCCGTATTCGCTCTGGTCTATTTCCATAAGAAATTCTTCAACCATGTCCTTTATGAGCTTTGCGGTCTCTTCAACCGGGGTATCAAAGTAATACTCAAAAAGCTCTATTTTTCTCTCATGGGAATGTTGCTCGTCTGTGTAGTATCTCAGGAGGAGGTAGGGAACTTTAAGGCTTTTGTCAAAGTTTGGGTTTTCGGGAGTTATAAGTTCATATTCTACATCAAGACCGCTCAGGCTTTCCTCAAGGACTTTCCTCAGTTCTTCAATCTTTCCACTGTAAATTTTCCAGTCTTTCATGGTTAAATATTTTACAATGGAAGGGGTATCCATAGAGGATAAAATCCTAAACCTTATAAAGAACAGCGAGAAGCCTCTTAGCTTTGAGGAAATATTCAGAAGGCTTGGACTTGACAAGAAGGGAAGGAAAAGTCTCAAGAAGGCACTAAGGTCTCTTAGAAAGTCTGGTAAGGTCCTTCTGCAAAAGGGCAAGTATACTTACGCGGAGGAAGAGATAGTAAGCGGAAAAGTGATAGCCTACCCTGCAGGTTTTGGCTTTTTGCAAATAGGAGAAGGTAAAAAGGACATATACATACCTCCCTTTGAGATGGTGAGGCTCTTCGGGGGTGATGTGGTAAAGGCGAAGGTTGTGGAATATAAGGGTAAAAAGGAGATAAGGGTTCTCAGAGTCCTAAAGAGGGCAAAAAAGGAAATAGTTTGTAAGCTCCTTAAAAGAAAAAAGTTCTGTCTTGGTATACCTGTGGACGAAAACCAGCATCAAACCATACTTCTTGAAGGAAACAAGTGTCAAGACTTAAAGGATGGCACACTTGTGGTTGTGGAGATAAAGAAGTTTCCTACAAAGGAAAATCCTGCGGTAGGTAGAATAAAGGAGGTGCTCGGTCATCCTGAGGATAAAAACCTCGTTATAGAGGTGCTTATAAGAAAGTATAACTTGCCTACCTCATATCCTCAAGAGGTTTTGAAGGAAGTAGGGGCTATCCAAGTGGACTTTAACAAAGAGCTGAGAAATAGAAAAGACCTAAGAGACCAGCTGTGTTTTACCATAGACCCAGAGAGGGCAAAGGACTTTGACGATGCGGTGGCCATAGAGAAAACTCCCGAGGGATATAGGCTTTGGGTTCACATTGCGGATGTTTCTTACTTTGTTAAGGAAGGTTCTGCAACAGATAAGGAGGCTTTCAAGAGAGGTTTTACCTTCTACCTGCCTGACAGGGCATTGCATATGCTTCCAGACAGGCTTGCTGGAGACCTTTGCAGCCTTAGACCCAACGAGGACAGGCTTGCCTTTACCTGTGAGATGCACTTTGATGAGAGGGGAAGGCTTTTAGAATACCACATATACGAAAGCATCATAAGGAGCAAGGCGAGGCTTACCTATAACGAAGCCCTCAGGCTCATAGTGGGTGATCCAGCTCTCGAAAGCAAGTATCCACAGCTTGTGAAGCCTCTCAGGCTCATGGAAAACCTCTACAGGATACTCTCAAGGGTAAGATGGGAGAAGGGAAGCATAGACTTTGACCTGCCAGAGGCGGAGCTTGTGGTGGATGAATTTGGAGAGCCTGTTGCCCTTATGCCCTATGAAAGGCATGTGGCTCACAAGATAATAGAGCAGTTTATGGTGTCCGCAAACGAGACAGTGGCCATGCACCTTGAGAGTATGGGATATCCATGCCTTTACAGAGTTCATGAAAAGCCAGACCCCCAAAAGGTGGAAAACCTTCTTGAAATTCTTGCGGGGCTTGGCTACAAAGTGAAAAAGCCTTCATTAAGTCCCAAGTTTTTCCAAAAGATAATAGAAGACTTTGAGGGGCGTCCAGAGGAAAACCTTGTGAGGTTTTTGACCCTCAGGAGCATGAAAAGGGCTCATTACTCTCCTCACAACTTAGGGCATTTTGGTCTTGCATCAGAGCATTACGCCCACTTTACCTCACCCATAAGGAGATACCCTGACCTGATAGTCCATAGACTTCTTAAAAAGGCTCTAAGGGGTCAGGATATAAACTACGAAAAGACCCTTGAATATCTTGAAATGGCAGGCATACACCTTTCACAGCAGGAAAGACTTGCAGAGGAAGTGGAAAGGGAAGCCATAGACAGGTTAAAGGCACGTTTTATGAGGGCTCATATTGGTGAAGAGTTTGAGGGAATAATAACTGGCGTTGTTTCCTTTGGTGTTTTTGTAGAAATTCAGGAATATCTTGTGGAGGGCTTTGTAAACATAAGCACTCTCAAAGAGGACCAGTATGTATACGATGAGCCTGCCCACAGGCTTGTGGGCGTGAGCAGTGGCAAAGTCTACAGGTTGGGCGATAGGGTAAGGGTCAAGGTGGTGGGCGTGGACGAAGACAGAGCAAGGCTTGAGCTTGTTTTGGTTTAGAGAACCTCTAACTTTGCCCTCAGGGCTCCTACGGCTTTAATGGCTTGCAGGACTGATATTATCTCTCTCGGTGTGGCTCCTATCCTATTAAGGGACTCCACAAGCTGTGAGACACTTGCACCCCTTAGCTCCACAAGCCTTGCCTCCTTTTCCTGAACCTTTAACTCTGTTCTTGGGACTGTTCTTGTCTCACCCAGTGAAAGGGGAGGTGGTTGGACCACCTCTGGGGCTTCCTTAATGGTGACCGTAAGGCTACCCACGGCCACCGAGACTGGGTTTATAGTAACATCACCGCCCAGAAGAACTGTTCCAGTCCTGCTGTCCACAACAACCCTTGCCACAGATGGCACATCAATCCTTATGTCTTCCACCTTGGCAAGAAAATCAACGGGGTTCATCTCCTTTGGAATCCTAAGCCTTACAGTGCTTGCATCCACAGCCTGAGCAACCTGCACACCAAACTCTGTGTTTATCCTGTCCTGTATGAGCTTTGCCAAGGAAAAACTTGGACTGTCCAGATAAAGGCTTAGCTCTTCCCACGTTCCTTGCAGGGGCAGTTCCCTTTCCACTACAGCACCGTTTGGTATTCTTCCTACCGTGGGAGTGTTTTTTATCTGCTGCGCCCCTCTACCCCTCGCCTCGTAACCCCCTACTATAACCTGCCCTTGAGCAAGGGCGTAGACTTCGCCGTCTGGACCTCGTAGGGGTGTTAACAAAAGTGTTCCTCCCTCAAGGCTTTTTGCATCACCTATGGAGGAAACCTCCACGTCTATAGACATCCCTGGCTTTGCGTAGGGTGGTAGCTTGGCGGTAACCATCACCGCCGCTACATTTTTTGTGGTCATCCTCCTTGGGTCTACCACTATACCCATCCTATTTAGCATATTAGCTATGCTTTTTACTGTAAAAAGAGTGCTTTTACCGTCGCCAGTTCCTCTGAGCCCTACCACGAGACCGTAGCCCACAAGGTAATTACTCCTGTTTCCCTCTATGGTTGCCACATCTCCTATGCGTGTGGCAAAGCTAAGAGAAAAGAAAAGTATCAGAAGGGCAAAACCTTTGCCAAGATTCTTGCAAACCATCCTGGGCTACCTCCATCTGCCAGAAAACCCTTTCCATCTATGAAAACCTCAAGGTTGGCTATTTTATCGCTGGAGACGGTGTTGGTGCTATCTATGTCTTCTGGTCTTACTATACCCCTCAGAACCACCTCCCTTTGGGCGTTGTTCATGATTATATTTTTCTTAGCTTCTACAAGCATGGTGTTATTGGGATAAACCTTCATTACCCTACCTGCAAGTCTTGTGGTCAAGACACCTGTTTGTTGGACTTTACCAGACCCCTTCGTGTTTATATTTCCAGAGCCACGAGCACCTATGTCCGCAAGGGTATTTTGTGAGATACCAAAAAAGGAGCTAATACCTTGCTGAAAGGCTGAGGACCTTTGAGTTTGATTTGAAACACTTTCCACAGCGTTTATGCTTTCCACTACCTGAAGAAATATAACATCACCCACTTTGCTTGCCCTTCTTTCTGAGTAGAGGTCTTGGTAGCCATTTTTTGGCATAATACTTCCTCTTGAGGTGTACTCAAGTTTTTCTTCATTAGCAGGATATAGGTTTTTCTTTTCATACTCTTCTAAAGTGCTTAGCTTTGGTCCGCAAGAAAGGACTAAAAACCAAGCTATTAAAATCCACATCCTCCCCATGTTTAATAATTTAATCCTTTTCCCATCTTTTGTTTATATAAACTTCCACCTCTACAGGGACTTGTTTAAGCACTATCTTACCTGCATGCTTCATTGCTCTTTCTAATAGCTCCTTGACCCTCTCCGCAATATGTTCTTCGCATTCCACCAAAACCTCGTCATGAACAAGGTTGACCACATTAGCCTTGAGGTTTTCTCTTCTCAGTTCTGCGTCAAACATAAGGACAGAAAGTTTAAGAAGGTCTGCACCTGTGCCTTGTATTGGGTAGTTTACCGCATCTGGAAAGGTATGAGCGGTATAATGTCTTCCCAGCAAGGTATGTCCCCTTGACTCTTTAAACTCCCTTAGCTCTTTCTTTACCCTCTCATGCCACGCTCTTATAGCGGTGTAATAGCCAAAAAAGCTTTCCCTTATCTTCTGAGCCTCCTCAAGAGAGAGGTCTACTCCGTATGTCTTTGCATACTCCACAAGACCCTTTGCGGATATGCCGTATATGAGACCAAAATTTACCGCCTTGGCAAGCTGACGCTCTTCTTTTGTTATCTGGTCTTCGGGTTTGCCTAAAAATACACTTGCGGTGTAGCGGTGAAGGTCTTTGCCTTCCATGAAAGCCTGAATCATCCTCTCCTCCCCCACATATTCGCTTGCTATCCTTAGCTCAATTTGAGAAAAATCCGCTATGACGAAGGTTTTGCCTTCTTCTGCCTTAAAGATGCTCCTGAGATTTCTTGGTATGTTTTGCACGTTGGGGTTCATGCTTGCCATCCTGCCAGTTATAGCACCTATTTGTTTAAACTCAGGATATACTCTGTTGCCCTTGAGTTTTTCCTTTATCTCTTGGAGTTTTTCTATAGTCTTTTTTAAAGCTCTTATTTCAAGAAGTTCGGAAACCACAGGATGTAGAGAATACTCCGCCAAAGCCTTATCATCGGTAGAAACATTACCCTTTTCTGTTTTTGGAAGGTCAAGACCAAAACGTTTTGTGAGAAGGTCTCCCACCTGTTTGGGAGACATAGGGTCTGTTCTATACCTAAGCATAAAGTCCATGACCCGTTTTTGTAGGAGTTTTTCTTGTTCCTTTAGCTTCCTCTCTAACTCCTCTCTGTCTACTGGTATGCCTACCATCTCTAACTTTGCGGTCTCTTGCACAAAAGCCATCTCCACTATGGCAACTGGGTTAGTAAGCCCAAAGACTCTTGAAGTTCTCGTTTTGAGGAGCACCTCTTCCCTGTGAGGGTGTTCGTTCAGCCTTTCAAGAAAAAGATAAAAAAGGTCTCTCACTACCTTAACGTCCAGTGCGGCATACTCAAGCTGTTCTTTTCCGAGAAAAGGTTGTCCCCAGTTTGATGCCTGAAGTCCCTTGTCCAAAACCTGCCCCAAGTAGTGCATGGCAACCTTTTGAAGAGAGTGCTTGTCTGTATTCCCAAGAAGCTGGCTTGCTATCATGGTATCAAAAACCGCATAGGGTTCTATTCCATAGGTATATAGATATTTCAAGTCAAACTTTAGATTATGTCCCACTATACCTCTTTCAGAAAGGAGTTTCTTGAGAAAAAGCACGCCCTCTTGACCAAGGTCAAAAAGGTCCAGTATGAATATGTCTTCTTGCCCCCCAACCTGAACAAGTCTTATCTGGTCACCAGAGACCTCTGTGTCAAGAAAAAGGTATCTTTCCTCCTTAAGGTGGTCGTATACGCCAGCAAGTCTTTCCCTTGATGTTATGTAGCTAAACCTTGGCATCATGTTTTAGACTGACCTTTCCAAGGTCTATCCACATAGCTATCTCATCGCAAGAGGGGAACTTAACACAGTTTATACACTCACCCCAGACCTTGTGAGGTAGTTTTATCTTCTCTACTTCTTCAAAGTTTAGCTTTGAGAAAAAGCCCTGAGCGTAGGTGAGGACGAAGACCCTTTTAACACCAAGCTCTTCCGCCTCTTTCAAACACTCCTCCACAAGCATAGTGCCTATGCCCTTACCCTTATGCTCCTCGCTTACCGCAAGGCTCTTTATCTCCGCAAGGTCTTCCCACACTATGTGAAGGGCAGCACAACCTACGAGCCTGCCATTCTCTTCACAAACCCAGAAATCCCTTATGTTCTCGTATATGGAGTTAAGGCTTCTGGGAAGTAGGATACCTTCTTTGGCATATTGGTTTATCAGGTTATATATCTCTCCTGCGTCTTTTAACTTTGCCTTTCTAATCACCATTTCACCATTCGAAACTCTGAACCACTATATATCCTTGCTTGTCCGCCTCTTCCAGAAAGCTCTTACTGGCAAAGTGAGTTACTATAACTGGTACTACATTCTCCACAGTGTAATCTCTGTACTCCTCAAGCACAGCCCTTATTTTATCCTCTAACTCCTCAAAGATATCCTTAGCCCTCTCTGGACCTATGGCTAACCTGCTTTTTGCCTCGCCCACTATTAAAACCCTTTCTCCCTTCCTTTCTCCCTCCGCCAAAAGATTTATTTCCTTTCCATTAACTTCCTTTCTTATTATGCGAGTGTGAACCTTTATGCCAAACTTCCTCTCAAGGTAGCCAGGTAAGTTCCTATAAGCCTCATTTTCAAGCATATAACCCATTGTTTGGTCTATGCCACCGAGTTTTCTATTAAGCTCCCTTTGAGACTCCATAAATTCTTTAAAAACCATCTGAGTTTTTTTAGATTCCTCAAAAAGCTCAGCAAACTTTTGTTCAGTTATCTTTCTGTATTCTCTAAACTCTTCCTCACTTCTTCTTTGAGCCTCTATGAGTTCTGCCATCTTTTGTTCAGTTATTTTCTGTGCTTCACGCAGTTCCTTGACTGATTCCTCATTTCTTTTTTGAGCTTCTGTAAGTTCTTTGATTGCTTGTTGCATTTCCCTTTGAGATTCCGCAAGCTCAGCAAACTTTTGCTCGGTTATCTTCCTGTATTCTCTAAATTCTTCCTCGCTCCTCTTCTGAGCCTCTGTGAGTTCTGTTATCTTTTGTTCAGTTATTTTCTGTGCCTCACTCAATTCCTTGACTGATTCCTCGTTTCTCTTCTGAGCTTCTGTGAGTTCTTTGATTGCTTGTTGCATCTCCCTTTGAGATTCCGCAAGCTCTGCAAACTTTTGTTCTGTTATTTTCCTGTATTCTCTAAACTCTTCCTCACTTCTCCTTTGAGCCTCTGTTAGTTCCTTAATTGCTTGTTGTGTTTGCCTTTGAGCCTCTGTAAGCTCCGCCATTTTCTGCTCGGTTATCTTTTGTGCTTCACGCAGTTCTTTAATTGATTCCTCGTTTCTCCTTTGAGCTTCTGTGAGCTCTTTGATTGCTTGTTGTGTTTGCCTTTGAGCCTCTGTAAGCTCTGCTATCTTTTGTTCAGTTACCTTTTGTGCTTCATGGAGTTCTCTAACTGACTCTTCTGTCCTCCTCTGTGCTTCTGCAAGCTCTGCTATCCTCTGCTCGGTTACCTTCTGGGCTTCCTTAAGCTCCAAGATGCTTTCATCCACCTTTCTTTGGTTTTGAGCAAGCTCTCTGACCACATCCCTCAGAGACTCAATGGAGTTTTCAAGTCGGATTATAGCCTCTTTTACTTCCATAAAGTCGGTAGCCTTCACCAACTTGTCTAAAAATTTAATAAACT
>Ga0209823_100013_pt1 | contig 13234 bp, 9 predicted proteins | sample GXS201metaG_FD_185475 | JGI IMG/M metagenome (GOLD analysis project Ga0209823, IMG submission 185475) | Hot spring microbial communities from Gongxiaoshe hot spring, China to study Microbial Dark Matter (Phase II) - GXS 20120812B (SPAdes)... ...
GAGCAAGTAAGGTATGAGTTTGACGGTCTTGACCTTGACATAGCCCTTGAGATAATATCTGGGCTTAACCACAAGGGATTTTTCCTCGGAGACATAGAGGAAATAGCCAAACATTACGGAGTTAGCCCTGAGTATGTGGATGAGATAAGAGAGTTTATAATGAAAGAGATTGAACCTTTGGGTGTTGCCAGTAAAAATCTTGAAGAGTTTATACTTGTCCAACTTGAAGAGTTATACCCTAAGGAGGAAGAGCTTCATAGAGAAGTCCTAAGGGTGCTAAGGGGCAAAAGCAGAGACCTAAGGGCAAGAGAAGTCTTGTCAAAGCTAAAACTTAGTCCTTTTGAGGGCACTCAAGTGGCGTATAAAGGCGGTAGTGTGGATGTGGTCTTTGAATACGATGGAAGTCAGTGGTATGTTTTTCTTATGGAAGACTTCTGGGATGTGGAGGCGGTAGGGAGTCTAAAGCCTATAACTTTTATATTGGAAATGAGAAGGAGGGTTATGCGTGCGGTTGGAGACCTAATTTTGGAAAGACAAGCAGGCTTTATGCTTGGGAAAGAGCCACTAAAGAGCTTAACTCTTAGTGAAGTAGCCCAAAGGGCAGAGGTTAGCCTCTCAACGGTAAGCAGGATAGTTAGCAGAAAGTATGCAAAAACTCCCATAGGAGTGTTCCCTCTTAGGTCCTTTTTCCTAAGGGAGACAAAGGAAGGCTATAGCAAAGAAGAGATAATGAAAGCCATAAAGGAGATACTTCAATTTGAAAAGGGCAGGCTTTCTGACCAAGAGATTTCAAAGCTACTAAAAGATAGAGGCATACACATAGCAAGGAGAACTGTAAACAAATACAGAAGAATGCTTGAGGGCAGGTCATGAAAAGAATAGAAAAAGTCCAGGAGCTTTTGAAAAAGCATAAACTTGACGCTTTTGTTTTTAGTTCGCAGGCTAACGTTTTCTATCTCTCTGGCTTTAGGTCAAGCCATGCCTATGTGGTCATTACAAGGGACTCTTATCATCTTTTGACCGATGGCAGGTATTACGAGAAAGCCAGGTCTACTCTAAAAGACTGGGATGTGGTGCTCATTAAAGAAAATGCCATAAGGGTGATAAAGAACTTCCTAAAAAGACTAAAGGTTTCCAAGGTAGGCTATGAAGAGGATAGGGTGAGTTGTGAGTTTAGGAAGGCTCTAAGGGGTAGCTTTATATGGAAGGGCGTTTCGGGCATTCTAAAGGAAATGAGGGCTATAAAGGATGAGGAAGAGCTAAGGATAATGAAGGAAGGGGTGAAAATTAGCGACAAGATATACGAAAGGCTTTTGCATGAGCTAAGAGAAGGAATGACTGAGCTTGAGGTAAGGTCTTGGCTTGTGGGGGAGTTTTTCAAAGCAGGGGCAAGTGGTGAGAGCTTTCCTGCCATAGTGGCGAGTGGTAAGGGTTCTGCTATACCTCACTACGAGACCTCTCAAAAGACTATAAAACACGGTGAGCCAATTCTCATAGACATGGGGCTTTTGTGGAAAGGCTACTGCACGGACTTCACAAGAACAATCTTTTTGGGAAAGGCGGATAGCGAGTTTAAGAAGGTTTATATGGTGGTAAGGGATGCTCATCTCCTTGCACTTGAGAAGATAAAAGTAGGAAAGAAACTGGGAGAGATTGACAAGACCGCAAGGGAATACATAAGAAAGAAGGGCTTTGGCAAGTTCTTCAACCATTCTCTTGGACACGGTGTGGGCGTTGAAATACATGAATATCCAAGGGTTTATTACAAGGGCAAAGACAAGGATGTGAAGATAGAAGAGGGGATGGTTTTTACTGTGGAGCCGGGCATATACCTGCCTGGAAAGTTTGGCATAAGGCTTGAGAATATAGTGGTTGTAAAGAGCGGATATGCAGAGCCCTTATCGGAAATACCTCTTGACTTGGTGGAGTTGTGATGTTATAATAATATATCCCTACGCGGGGTGGAGCAGCCTGGTAGCTCGTCGGGCTCATAACCCGAAGGTCGGAGGTTCAAATCCTCCCCCCGCAAGTTGAAAACTTTCTATCCATTAATGGTCTGAGACTATTCCTTAAAATTTTCTAAGGGGAAGGTCTTTGAGTTTCCTGTAGTTTCCATTTTTTAAAAGCCTTAACAATAGGAGGGCGGTCATATAGGCGTCCTCAAGGGCGTTGTGTTGGGTTGATATGGGAAGTCTGAAGAGTTTTAGAAGTTCTTCAAGGGTTGGCACTTTACCCTTGTGTTCCACCAAGTCGAGCAGGTCAAGGGCATAGGCTTTTAGAGAAAACCCACATTCCTCTTTTATAAGCTTTTTGAGCATGGATATGTCAATTTGAAGAAAGTATCCCGCAAGTATACATCCCTTTGCGTATTCCAAAAACTCCATACATATCTCTTTTCTTGCTCTGGCATAGCGTAAATCCTCTGGAGTTATTCCATGCACCTTTATTGATTCGTTATACTCCCTTGTGGGCTTTAGAAGGGCATAGAAATTTTTGCTTAGGTCTATCCTAAGGTTTTCTATCTTTACCGCACCAATACTTAAAGCTTCGTCCTTTTTAAGGTCAAGCCCAGTAGTCTCTGTATCAAAGACTACAAAGCACAGGTCTTCAGTTTTTGTCTCTTTGTTTACCTCCCAGCTAAGCTCTTCCCTGCTCCCTAAGAGTTTATCTATGAGAGCCCTTATCATTCAAAATACCTCAAGTTGTATCTTTCATATAGAAACTCTTGAAACTCCTTTATTATCCTGAATACATCCTTAAGCGTTCCCTTTTCTGCCTTTGATAGTTGGTCAGGGTTTATGTAGTTGTCTGGCTCTTTGCCTTCTTTTATCTTTTGTGCCTGAAATTTAAACCTCATGCCGAGGAGAAATCTGTAGGCTTCCTTTAAATCTTTTGCATGGTCTGGTGTTAAAACTCCATTTTTACTTAACTCCTCTATACGCTCAAAGGTGTTTTGTTGAGATATACCCTTTTCAAGTGCTAAGGCTCGCACACCCTGAGTTATGGGGAATATGCCACCCTTTTTAATGTCTATCTCACCCTTATGCTCTCCACTTCTTTCTACTACAAAGTCTCTAAAAAATCCAAGAGGTGGCTTAAACCTTACTGCATCTACCGCAAGGAAGGGAATAAAGCCCGGGTTTTTCTCTATGCTATTTTTCACATGTTGCCAAAGTCTTTGCACCAAAGTTTGGTCTCCAAACACATTTCTAAAGTCAAAGAAAATCGCCACGTTAAGTATGTTTTCTGGCTTTGGCTTTTCAATCCACTCTGACACCACCCTTTCCCACTCTCCTGCGGACCTTCTCCAGAAGGGGTTTGATATCATCACGTTGCCAGGACAAGGCGGAAAGCCTATCTCAAGAAGAACCTCTATGTAGGCTTTTGAAAACCTCTCAAAGTACGCTTTTGGCTCAAAGTCAAGAAGTGGATAGTCTTGATAGATAAGTGCGTTGTCTTGGTCTGTTTTTAGGCTTTGCTCCTTCCTGCCCTCGCTTCCCAAGACCATTATGCTAAAGGGAACGAGGGGTTCTTCTCCAAGCCTATTCAGAGCTATGTAAACCGCCCTTTTCATAAAGCGGTCGTTTATCTCTGATATGTATTCTCCAAGTTTTTCTGGGTCTGTGCCATGAAAGACCAATTCCAGCACCTGCTCTCTTACAAGTCCGTAAAGGTATCTGAGCTCCTGCACCGTCTTTGCCTTGTCTATTTCCTTTATAAGCAGAACCGCATTCTTGCTCTCGTAGGCTATGATATCTCTGTCTTCAAGCAAGCCTATGGGTGTGCTGTTTTTGATAACGAGTATCTTCCTTATGCCATGCCTTGCCATAAGCACCATGGCTTCGTAAAGGGTTTTATTGCTTTCTATAGAAACTACTGGAAAGGTGGCAACATCTTTCAGTTTTACTTCCTCTGGCTTTAGCCCTCTGGCTAATACCCTTTTTAGCACATCCCTCTCGGTTAGTATTCCCAGACCCTCTTGAAGTCTTACAAGAACATAGGTGCTATCCTTTGCCACCATTTCTCTTATAGCTTCCTCAACTGTATTAGAGCCATCAAGGGTAAGTGGTGGTCTTAGGTTTAGGTCTTCAAGAAGAACTTCCATATGTTTTTCTACCGTGGAGGTATGTTGTTTTTTTGAGGCAACCAACCTTCTTGCCAATTTTTGAGTAAAATATTCTCTAAATCCTTCGTGCTCTCCCATCAGGGAGCTAAAAATCTTTCTATTAAGTAAAAAGAGGACACTATCTTCCACTGCTTTTGCAGTTGAGCTTGGTGGGTTTTTGCTCATCAAAGATACATATCCAAAGCACTCACCCTCATGGAGGTATTCCAATGGCTCTCCTTCCCTTTCAAGGAGAACGCTACCATTTCTAAGTATGTATAGAAACTCCAAAGGTTTTGAACCTTCCTTGAATATTACCTCACCTTTTTTGTAGCATTCCACCAATAGGTTATGGGCTATAGCTCTTCTCTGCTTTTCACTGAGAAGGTTAAAGGGTTCAATCTCCGAGAGAAACCTTTCTGCGTCTAACATTAGAATAATTTTATGACCGCATACCTAAGTAATAAAAGGGTTATGACAATGGCAAAGGTATGACAACAGGGAAGAAAGCTTCTGTAAAGTTTGTATGCAGGCTCTGTAGGAATATAGAGCATATTGTAGAAAAAGTTTTTTCTATCCGTTGTAAAAAAGGAAAGGGCGGCTCGCCCAAGGACGAGCCACATATAAAAGGCAAAGCTGTAATTGAGAAACTGCTCCATTACTCCTGAGCTCCAGCCTTTACCGCACCCTTTGGATAGCGTATGCTGTCCACAAACTCCTGAATGTGCTGGGGTGGGGGTGGTGTAAGCCTTGAGACCACAAGGGCAACGAGGAAATTAAGAGGCATGCCAAATATACCAGATGCTATGGGCTTTATGCCAAAAAGCTCTATGCCTTTGAACCTGCTAAGGTATAGGTATATGATGGTTACGCTAAGACCTACGATTATACCCGCTATAGCCCCCTGCTTATTCATCCTCTTGTCCCATATACCAAGCACGAGAGCTGGGAAGAGAGAAGCTGCGGCAAGAGAGAAAGCCCATGCAACAAGTTCAACGATTATGGCGAGCCTGAAGCTGGCAACATAGGCACCTATAAGGGCAACCACAAGCAGTAGAGCTTTTCCTATCTTAACCCTCGTAGAAGGCGAAAGGTTAGGGTTTATCATCTTGTAATAAAGGTCGTGAGATATAGCGTTAGAGATGGTAATAAGGAGTCCGTCTGCAGTGGAGAGTGCTGCGGCAAGACCTCCCGCTGCCACAAAGCCAGCTATAACATAAGGAAGACCAGCTATCTCTGGAGTAGCAAGCACTATCATATCTGGATGTATGGATATTTCCGCAAACTGCACTATCCCATCTCCGTTTAGGTCCTTTATGGTTATCAGGTTTACCTTTGCCCACTTTTGAACCCAGTCAGGAAGTTCACTAAAGGCTTTGCCTACGAGGTTTAGCATCTCGTATCTTCCAAAGGCTGCATATGCGGGTGCGGTTATGTATAGAAGAAGTATGAAGAAAAGAGCCCATCCTGCAGAGGTTCTTGCCTCCCTTACCGTTGGTGTGGTGTAGAACCTCATTATAACGTGTGGAAGCCCTGCGGTTCCCAGCATGAGCATAAGCGTGAGTGCCAGGAAGTTTGCCATACCTTTTGCATCGGAGGGAGGAGCTATGTAGGATTTTGGAGGTTTAGAAGCCTCAGTTGCCTTTTTCATGGCATCAGTCCACTTTTCCTTGGCTTCCTCGGGGGACTTAGGATACTCCTTTATTTGTTTTTCTATCTCCGCCCTTTGGGGGTCATCCGCAGGCAGAGCCCTTAGCTTCTCCTCAAGTTCTTTCTTGCCTTGCTCCCAGCTCTGAGGCAGTGCCTCTATCTTTGCCTTTAGCTCTTCTGCTTTCTTTTTCCATATTTCTCTAACTTCCTGCTCCTTTGGGTCATCTTTTAGCTGTGCAAACTTCTGTTCTATACCCTGAAGGGCAAAGCCATAGGAGACCTGAGATATAGGATTGCCCGTATATTTGTAAGAAAGTGCAGTCACTGGTATCAGGTAGGCTATTATAAGCACTATATACTGAGCGACCTGCGTCCATGTAACCGCCTTCATACCACCGAGAAAAGAGCAAACCAGAATACCTGCAAGACCCACAAAGACACCCACTTCAAAGGGAAGACCCAAAAGCCTGCTGGCGATTATTCCAACGCCAGTTATCTGCGCGGTAAGATAAGTGAAAGATACTATTAGCGTTGCGATTATACCCACAAACCTTGGAAACTTACCACCGTATCGAGCATCCAAAAAGTCTGGAATAGTGTAGGCACCGAACTTTCTCAGATAGGGTGCAATAAGGACACCCAAAAGCACGTATCCTCCAGTCCATCCCATAATAAAGGCAAGACCGTTATATCCCTGAAGTGCGAGAGCTCCAGCCATTCCTATAAAAGAGGCTGCAGACATCCAGTCAGCTGCGGTTGCCATTCCGTTGAAAATTGCAGGAACTCTTCTCCCTGCAACATAGTATTCCGCAACTTGACCCGTTCTTGAAATAATACCTATGGCAGCGTATACCGCTATGGTTCCAAAAAGGAAAACATAGCCTATAAAGGTGGGAGAAAGTCCAAAGAGCTTTTCACCAATGTAAAGAAGAATGAGAAGTGATATAAGACCACCTGTGTAGATGGCGTAGACCTTTCTTAGCCTTTCTGCAAAGCTCCTGTCTACCATATTAATCCTCCTCTACTCCGTATTTTCTGTCGTTTTTGTCCATACTCTTTGCATAAAAGACGATAAGCAATAGAAAAACTATAAGAGAACCCTGAGACCCCATGTAATAACCAAGGGGGAAGCCAAATATGACTATTTTGTTGAGCCAGCCCGATATAAGGGCTGCACCGTAGGAGACAAGAGCCCAAATTAGGAGAACCAGAATCATAAGGTTTCGGTTCTCCCGCCAATAGCTTTCCAGCTGTTCTTTTGACAGCATGGTTTTACCTCCTTTCAAAAGTTTGTGATTTATTTTACAAGTTTTTTGTTTCGTGTCAAGAGTGTATTAACTTAAGCATATATTTATGTTTCTTTTTTCAAAAATATATGATAAAAATCGTAATATTTTGACCAAACTGATAAAAAGTTTAAACCACAACCACAGGTTTTGAATTCTTATCTATACAAATGCAATAGTGGGTTATACTTTTTTTTAATAAACTCGTAGAGGAGGTTTAACATGGAAGTAAGGGAAGAAGTTCACCTCAAGGTGGAAGAAAAGTATAGTCCTCCAGCCCACATAGTGGAGAGGGCATGGGTCAAGGACTACGACAGTCTATACCAAGAGTCCATCAAGGACAGGGAAGCCTTCTGGGCGAAGGTGGCAGAGGAGTTACACTGGTTTAAAAAGTGGGACAAGGTTCTTGAGTGGAGCTACCCCTACGCCAAATGGTTCGTAAACGGCAAAACCAACATAACCTACAACTGCCTTGACAGGCACGTGCAGGCAGGCAAAAGAAACAAGGTCGCTTACATCTTTGTGGACGAGGATGGAAGGGAGAAAAAGATAACCTACGGCGAGCTTTTGGAGCTTGTAAACCGTATAGCCAATGGTCTTAAGTCCCTTGGTGTTAAGAAGGGAGATAGAGTCTCCATATACATGCCTAATACTATAGAAGCCATAGCTTGTATGCTTGCGTGTGCCAGGATTGGAGCTATACATAGCGTGGTTTTTGCAGGTTTTAGCGAAGGGGCTTTGAGGCTCAGAATTGAGGATGCAAAGGCAAAAGTGGTCATAACCTCAAGCTATACAAAGAGAAGAGGTAAAAAGATAGACCTCTTTGCCACAGCTCAAAGGGCTGTGGATGGTCTTGGCTTTGTGGAAAAGGTGGTGGTCTGGGACAGGGATGGTGATGTGCTAAATGGCTCTGGAGGGCTTTTTGTGAGCTTTGATGAGCTTATTAAAAACAGCTCTCCAAACTGTGAACCCGTGGAAATGGATGCGGAAGACCCTCTCTTTATACTCTACACCTCTGGAACTACAGGTAAACCCAAGGGCGTGCTTCATACCACGGGTGGCTATATGGTGGGCACATACTTTACTACAAAGATAACCTTTGACCTTCATGAGGATGACATTTACTGGTGCACTGCAGACATAGGTTGGATAACAGGACACAGCTACATAGTCTACGGACCCCTTGCCAACGGAGCCACCTCTGTGATAACAGAAGGTGCACCAGACTACCCTGACCCAGGAAGATGGTGGAGCTATGTGGAAAAATATAGGGTAAATGTTTTCTACACCGCACCCACTGCTATAAGGATGTTTATGAGGTATGGAGAGCAGTGGCCTGCCAAGTATGACCTTTCTTCCTTGAGAATACTGGGTTCTGTGGGTGAACCCATAAACCCAGAGGCATGGCACTGGTATTACAAGCACATAGGCAGGGAAAACTGTGTAATAGTAGACACTTGGTGGCAAACAGAAACAGGTATGCACATGATAACCACTGTCCCTGCATATCCCGCCAAACCCGGAAAAGCAGGAAAACCCTACTTTGGCATAGAGGTGGCGGTCGTAGACAGCTCAGGCAAAGAGCTTCCTCCTAACACTGTTGGAAACTTAGTTATAAAAACCCCATGGCCCTCCATGCTTAGAACCTGCTGGGGTGAGCCAGAGAGGTATGAAAAATACTGGAATACCATACCTGGGTATTACCTTGCTGGCGACCTTGCCACTTACGACGAAGAAGGCTACATAATGATACTCGGTCGTGCGGATGATGTTTTAAATGTGGCAGGACACAGGATAGGAACCATGGAAGTGGAAAGTGCGATAGTTGACCATCCAGCGGTGGCAGAAGCAGCGGTTATAGGAAAACCTCATGAGATAAAAGGTGAGTCCATAAAGGCTTTTGTAATTCTAAAGAAGGGCATTGAACCCACAGACCACCTTAAGGAAGAGATAAAACAGCACGTAAGACAGATACTCGGTGCTATAGCAGTCCCAGACGAAATAGACTTTGTAGAAAAACTTCCCAAGACAAGAAGCGGAAAGATAATGAGAAGGGTGCTAAAGGCTCAGGAGCTTGGGCTTCCTGTGGGAGATGTTTCAACCTTAGAAGACTGAAGCCTTTGGGGGCCTTGCCCCCATATTAATACCTTAACCCTGCAAAATCTCATATTGAAATAACCTCCTTGTGGATTATCTTTTTATCACCAAAACCGCAAGGAGGTTTATTATGCTAAGAGCGGAGTGGATAGAAGGTAGAAAAAAATACAAAAACAAAACCCAGATGCACCTTGCCCGCCAGGGTATCATAACAGAGGAGATGCGTTATGTTGCCAAGAGAGAAGGCTTGCATCCCGAGTTTGTTCGTCAAGAGGTTGCCCGTGGAAGGATGATAATACCTGCCAACATAAACCACCTGCACCTTGAACCTATGTGTATAGGTATAAACTCAAGGGTAAAGGTTAACGCCAACATAGGAAACTCTGGCTTGGCTTCCGATATACATACAGAAGTAGAGAAGGCAAAAGTAGCCATAAAATATGGGGCGGACACCATAATGGACCTATCCACTGGCGAAGCCATAAAGGAAACAAGGGAAGCCATAATAGGCGTAAGCACCGTTCCCGTTGGCACTGTCCCCATATACGAGGCACTTAGGAGGGCAAAGGGTAATGTGAAAAACATGACTGTAGACCTTATTCTTGATGTGATAGAGGAGCAGGCTCAACAGGGTGTGTCTTATATGACCATTCATGCGGGCGTGCTAAGGGAGTTCTTACCCATGGTTCAACACAGGGTTATGGGTATTGTTTCTCGTGGTGGTGCCATAATGGCACAGTGGATGATAGAACACGGAAAACAAAACCCACTATATGAGCATTTTGACAAGATATGTGAGATATTCAAAAAATACGACGTGAGCTTTTCCCTTGGAGATGGTTTAAGACCCGGGGCTATAGCGGATGCGTCAGATGAAGCACAGCTTGCAGAGCTCAAAGTTCTCGGTGAGCTTACAGAGAGGGCTTGGAGGCATGATGTTCAGGTGATGGTGGAAGGGCCAGGGCACGTGCCTATGGACCAGATAGAGTTTAACATAAAATTACAGCAAAAGGTGTGCCACGAAGCACCCTTCTATGTGCTTGGACCGCTTGTGATAGATATCGCGCCGGGTTATGACCATATAGCCTCTGCCATAGGCGCAGCGATGGCAGGCTGGTATGGTGCGGCGATGCTTTGCTATGTGACTCCAAAGGAGCATCTTGGTCTTCCAAACCTTGAGGATGTAAAGCAGGGGGTTATAGCCTACAAGATCGCTGCACACGCTGCGGACGTGGCTAAGAACTGGCCTGGTGCAAGGGAGTGGGACCTTGAGATGTCAAAGGCTCGCTTTGCCTTTGACTGGAATAGACAGTTTGAGCTTGCCCTTGACCCAGAGACCGCAAGGGCATACCATGACGAAACACTACCACAGGAAGGCTACAAGACTGCTAAGTTCTGCTCCATGTGCGGTCCTGAGTTTTGTGCCTATAAGATATCCCAAAACGTCTCTTCTAAGATGGAAGAGGCTCTCCAGCTTGAAAACTGGATAGCTCCATAAGATCTTTTGGGGGCTTTGCCCCCTTCTTAACCAAATCTTAACCAAACCTTAAAGAAATCTTAACTTTTCCACCCTATCCTTATTCTCATGAAGCTTGCAATAGTGGAACTGCACGATGTGAGCCCTTACTACAAGTCTGAATTTTTAAGTGCCCTTGAGCTTTTAGAGGATGTGGAATTGGATAGATTTTCCCTCTTGGTGGTGCCTTACTTTTGGGAATATGCACCGCTGGGAGGGGAAAGGGGCTTTTTGAGCCTTTTGAAAGGTCTTGAGATGGAGATAATTCTTCATGGATACACCCACAGGGGTAGAAAAAGGCTCCAAGATATGCTTTGGACGGACGGAGAGGGAGAGTTTGGAGGGCTTGACCTAACTGAAACCTACGAGAGGGTTCGCTCAGGCTTGGAGCTTATGGAATACCTCGGTCTAAAAACCACCCTCTTTGTCCCACCCGCATGGATAGGAAACCCATACCTTGAGGATGTGCTTTACTCTCTTGGTTTTGAAGGCATAGCCTACAGGTGGCATATAAAAGACTTAGGCAATGAAAAAAGCATAAACTCTCCCGTTCTTAGCTTTAGCAGTAGAAATCTTCTGTCTTGGCTTAGCCTAAAGGCTCTTCCCAGCATGGAAAGGCTCTACAAGGACCATCAAGTTCTTAGGCTTGCACTTCATATGACAGACTTTAGAGACGAGAGAAAGGTCAGGCTTTGGAAAGAAATACTAAGCAATATAAAAAAGGAAAGGAGGTTAACAAGCTATGGGGAATTACTTAGCAAAGGCGGACTTGCATCTTCATTCAAAGGCTTCCAACCTGCCGGGGGGTTGGTTCAGTAAGCTGGTGGGATGTCCAGAGAGCTTTACAGAGCCTATGGAAATATACAAAAGGCTCAAAGAAAGGGGTATGAGCTTTATAACCATTACAGACCACAACACTATAGAGGGTGTCCTTGAACTTGCACACCTACCAGAGGTCTTTATAAGCTGTGAGTATACGGTGGAAGTTCCCGAAGAGAAGGGAAAGGTTCATGTGCTCGTATACGGCATCACAGAGGCTCAACATCAAAACCTTCTAAGGCTAAGAAAAAACATCTACGATTTTGTCAAATACCTAAAGTCTCATAGAATAGCCCACTCCCTTGCCCATCCTCTATATTCTGTTCAAGGAACTAAGATAACCCGTAACCTTTTAGAAAAGTTAGTTTTGCTCTTTGACAACTGGGAGGTAATAAATGGAACAAGGGGAGACGGTGTTAGGTATGTGGAAGAGTACATAGCCCGTGCCTACGATGGATGGGATAAGATACACACCCTTGCGGAAAGACACAGGATAGAGCCTCAGAGGATAAGAGATAGAATAGCCTTTACCGCAGGCTCAGATGACCACGGCGGAATGGACGTGGGAAGAACTTGGACTGCAGTTGAGGGTGCTATAAGTAAAGAGGACTTTTTAAAGGGTCTGTGGGAAGGGAAAACGCAGGTGGGCACAGAGGAGCTTGGAGACAGAAGGCTTCTAAACATGGTATGCAGGGTGGGCTATGACTTTTTAAGGAGCAAAAACCATATACCCTCTGAAGTTAGACCCATAACCGACTATGTCTTTATGCACTCGGACAACCCAGTGGTGGGTATGCTTTTGAGGAACTTTCTTGATATAAAGTCCGAAAGGTCAGACCTACTGAGGGAAATAGCAAAAAAGCTACCTTCTTTTACTTTGGAGAGGTTTTTGAAAAGCCCCTCACCGCAAACCCTCGGGGAGCTATGCCTGTCCCTCATGGCTCATGGCTTCCCCGCCTTTTTAAAATACGCCCAGAAAAGGGAAGAGGAAAAGATAAAGACTCTTGGAAGAGAATTTGGCATACTCAACGGAAGATTTCCAAAGGTTGCCTATCTTACAGACACCTACCACCATATAAACGGCGTTGCAAGAAGTGCTAAGCTCATAAGACAGATAGCCCTTGAGGAAGACTTGCCCTTCACAATAATAGTCTCTAACTCACAGGTGAAAGAAGAGGAAAACCTCATAAACTTAGAGCCTATTGTGGAGATACCCACACCCTTTTACGAAGAGTTAAAAATGGGTCTTCCAAACCTGATAGAGCTTATGGACCTTCTTGAAAGGGAGGGCTTTACGCAGGTTCACATAGCCACGCCAGGACCCCTTGGGCTAATGGGTTTCCTTGTGGGCAAGGTTCTCCGCCTTAGGATTACCTTTGCCTTTCACACAGACATACCCACATACGCAAAAACATACACGGGAGACCCCGAAGTGGAAAACCTTCTATGGAAAGCCTTTGTCTTCCTTGGTAATATCTCGGATAAGTTTTTTGTCCCGTCAGAACATTACAAAAAGCTCTTTGTAAGCAAGGGGCTACAATACAGTAAGATAAGCACCTTCAAGCGTGGTGTGGATACAGAGCTTTTCTCTCCTTACAAAAGAGACGAGGACTTCTGGTCTAAAAGGTTCGGAGTTAAAAAGCACCAAAGGGTTATCCTGTATGTGGGTAGGGTTTCTAAAGAAAAGGGTTTGGATACTTTCCTTTACACTGCCAAATGCTTCCCCGAAGACATCTTTGTGATAGTGGGAGATGGACCCTA
>Ga0209823_100015_pt1 | contig 12414 bp, 9 predicted proteins | sample GXS201metaG_FD_185475 | JGI IMG/M metagenome (GOLD analysis project Ga0209823, IMG submission 185475) | Hot spring microbial communities from Gongxiaoshe hot spring, China to study Microbial Dark Matter (Phase II) - GXS 20120812B (SPAdes)... ...
GGCATCGTCTATCCCCTTTTCCCGGAGGAAGTCCCGCAGGGCTTGGGCGTAGGTGGGGATGGAGGGGACGAAGTCCTCGGGGGCTGGGCTTTCCCCAAAGCCCGGCAGGTCGGGGGCCAGGAGCCGGGCCCCCTCGGGGGGGTCTTGCAAAACCTCCCGCCACCACTCCTTGCAGGCGAAGTTACCGTGGACTAGGACCACCGGGGTTCCGCTGCCGCTTTCCAAGTGGCTAAGCATACACTTCCTCCAAGAACTCCCTCACGGCCTGGGCGAAGGCCGCAGGGTCTTCCAAGGGTGCCGCGTGCCCCGTGGGCAGGGCCTTTAACCTAGCCCCCAGGCCCTTGGCGAGGGCCTCGGTGTAGGGCCGGGGGAAGAGGAGGTCCTCCTCCCCATAGAGGACCAAGGCTGGGAGATGGAGGTGTGGGAGCCGAGGCCTGAGGTCCTCGAGGGCGAGAAACCCGAGAAGGAGCCTTTCCTGGGCCTTTTCCTCCGGCGCTTGGGCCACCAGGAGGGCCAGGCCTTCCTCGGTGAGGAGCTCGGGGTGCTGGTTCAGGAAGCGGGCTCCGAAAACCCAGGGCAGGGCCACCCTTAGGCGCAAGGGGGTGCCCCCGGCCCTTAGGGCGTGAAGCCAGCCCTCCACCTTGGCCCTGAGGGCGGCGTCCAGGTAAGGGGTGGTGCAGCAGAGGATCAGGCTCCGGAAGCGCTTCGGGGCCAGGAGGGCGGCCTGCACGGCCACAATACCCCCGTTGGAAAGGCCCACCAAGGTGGTTTCCTCCCAGCCCAGCTCCCCAAGGAGGGTGAGGAGGTCCTGGGCGTGGACCTCTGGGGTGTAGGGGCCCTCAGGGGTTTCGCTCTCCCCTTGGCCCCGCATGTCGTAGCGAAGAAGGGTATAGGCCTTAAGTAAGGGTACCACGGGGTCCCAGCTTTCCAGTCGTTGGAAGATCCCGTTGAGAAGCACCACTTTGGGTCCTTCTCCCTCCACGCGGAACCTAAGCCTGGCCATGCTCTGCCTCCCACATCCTTTTCAGAGCCTCCTTTTGCACCTTCCCGGGCCCGGACTTGGGCAGTTCCGGCAGGAGGACGATGTGTTTGGGTACCTTGTACCCCGCCAGGCGCTCCCGGAGGAAGGCGCGAAGGACGTCTGCTTCCAGGGGCTCCTTGAGGGCCACGAAGGCCACCCCCACCTCGCCCCACTTGGGGTCCGGCACGCCCACCACCGCCGCCTCCCGCACCGCCGGGTGGTCGTATAGGGCCCGCTCCACCTCCACGGGGTAGATGTTTTCTCCCCCGGAGATGAACATTTCCTTTCTCCTCCCCACGATGTAGAAGCGCCCTTCCGCATCCTGGTAGGCCAGGTCCCCGGTCCTAAGCCAAAGCCTCTCCCCGTCGTAGACGAAGGCCTTGGCGTTTTCCTCCGGGCGCCGGAAATACCCCTTCATGACCACGCTCCCCGAAAGCCAAAGCTCCCCCGCCTCGCCCACGGCGGCCTCCTCGCCGTCCTCCCGCACCAGGCGGGCCCTCAGGTGGGGCATGGGCCGGCCCACGCTCTCCGGGTAGACCTCCGCTTCCTCCAGCTCCAGGGTGAAGCAGTTGACCCCGCACTCCGTGAGGCCGTAGCCTTGCTTGAAGCGCACGCCCTTCCTTTGGAACGCCTCCCTCACCGGGGCCGGGCAGGGGGCTCCGCCGGAGATGGCGAAGCGCACGAAGGAGAGGTCGGCCTCGGCGAAGCCGGGGGTTTCCAGGAGCATCTGGAACATGGTGGGCACCAGGAAGAGGATCGTGGGCCGGTACGTCACCACCAGCTCCAGGTACTCCTCGGGGCGGAAGCGCTCCTGGATCACCACGCTCCCGCCCAGGTAGAGGAGGGGGGTGGCCAGGGCATTCAAGGCGGCGTGGAACATGGGGGTAGCCACGATGTACCGGTCTTCCCGGGAAAGCCCCCAGGCGAAGGCGGTCTGGATCGCGTTCACCAGGAGCTGGCGGTAGGGGATCAGCGCCCCCTTGGGCAGGCCGGTGGTGCCCCCGGTGAAGAGGAGGAGGGCGGGGTCTTCCAGGTCCACCTGCGTTTCCTCCGGGGCTTCCTCCCCCTCCTGAAGGACCTCGAGGGGAAGCGCCTTGGGATCCAGGGCCTGGGCCAGTTCCTGAAAGCCCTCCCCATAGAAGAGCACCCGGGGTTCGGCGTAGTCGTAAAGGGTTCGCAGCTCGGCTAGACTTAGGCGGTGGTTGAAGGGGGTGAGGATGTGGCCGAGGAGGGGACCTGCGAAGAGGAGGTCCAGGTAGGCGGGGTGGTTCCAGGCGAGAAGGCCCACCCGGTCGCCTTTGCCCACCCCCAGGTCCCGGAGGGCTGCGGCGGCCCTTTGCGCCCTTTGGTAAAGTTCAGCGTAGGTCAGCCATTTCCCGCGGAACCAGACCGCCTGGCGCCTGGGATGGTAGCCGGCCAGGCGCTCCAGCCAGTTGGGCTCAAGCATAAAGCCCTCCTTCCAGCCGGAGGACCGCAGCCCCGTAGAAGTACCCCACCCCCGCCGCCGCCAGGGCCACCAGGCTTCCTTCCCGCAACAGCCCCTTCTCCCAGGCCAGCTTCAGGGAGAGGATGGGGTCCAGCTGGCCCAGGTGGCCAAAGCTCTCCAGGTAGATGGATTGTTCGTCCCTGAGGCCTAGGCCCTCCAGAACCGCCCGGTGGGCGGAGCGCTTCATGTGGAGCAGGGCCAGGTAGTCCAGGTCGGCCTCGGTGTACCCTGCCTCCGCTAGAGCCTCCCGTATCACTGCCAAGAAGGTGGGGATGGAGGTGCGGTCTAGGCGTTCCTTCATGGCCTGAGGATTCTCCACCCGTAGGCGGAATGCCGGCAGGTTGCCTGGGGTTAACGGGTTGCGGGTGCCGCCCACGGGCACCTTGACCGCAAGAGCCAAGGCGGGGTCCATGCGGTGGGCAAGGCCCAAAAGCCTAAGCCCTGGCCCCTTCCGGGTGAGGAGCGCAGCGGCGCCGCCCGCGGCCAGGTCGTAGAGGAAGCGGGTGTGGGGGTCCTGGTAGTCCACCAGGTCCCCGTTGCGGTAGCCGCCGGCCACCAGGACCGTTTCCACCTCCTTCCGGGTGGCGAAGAGCCCCCGGGCCACCTCCAAGGCCCCCATGAAGGAGGCGCACTTTTGGTTGAGGTCCAGCCCCCTGGCCCTCGAGGCCCCCAGGCCCAGGGCCAGGTAGGGGGCCGTGGCCCAGACCGGATAGTCCTTGTGCTCCTCCACGATGGAGATCACCCAGTCCACCGCTTTCCCGCTGAGGCCCGCTTTTTCCAGGGCGGTCTGGGCGGCCCAGAGGGCCATGTCCGCGGGGTGGTCTTCGGAACCTGGCGCAGTTTTTTCCAGGATGCCCAGTTTCTCCCGCACCACCTCGGCGGGTAGGTTGGCCCAGGCTGCGAGCTCCTCGGCGGTTATGCGTCTTTCCGGCAGGTAAACCCCCAGGCTGTGCACGACCATTTGCCCCTAGGTTAGGACGGGGCCGTTACACCTGCGTTACACGCAGGCGAAGGGGGATTGGGGTCCGGCGGGGGCCGGCTCAAGCACTCCACTTTGCCTGCATGAAGCGAACACTTGCGTGCACATCCCTTCCAAAGTCCCTGCGTTGGCGCAAGCCTTGGGGCTTGCCCCCGGGCCGAACCCCGGCGAGAATGAAGCCGTGCCCTACCCGGTACCTACCTTGAGGCTCCTCCCTCCGCGCACGGCCAAGGAGGTGCGGCGGGACCGCCCCAGACGCTTGGTGGAGGAAGCCTTCCGCCAAAGCCCCGGGGTGGTCCTGGCTGCGGGGGCGGGGTACGGGAAGACCAGCCTGGCCTCGGAGTTTTGTGGGGTCTACGTGGCCCTGGCGGAGGAGGCCAAGGACCCAGCGGTTTTCCTGTGGCACCTTCTAGCTGCCTACCAAGGTCGGGCCGAGCTTCAGCAGGTGGCGGAGCTCTTGGAGGCGGGGGCTTGGCCCAGGGCCTTGGAGGCTTTGCTAGGTGCCCTAGAGCCCTTGGGCTTCCACCTTTTGGTGTTGGATGAGGTGCATCGGGCGGAAAGCCCCGGGGTGCTCAAGGTGGTGCAGGGCCTGGTCCGGCTTCCCGGGCTAAGGCTCTTGCTCCTTTCGCGCAGGGCCACACCTTTTGCCTTCCTCACGGTGCTTTCCGAGCGAGAGTTGGCCTTCGATCCTGAGGAGGCCTGCCAGCTCGCCAAGGCGTTGGCCCCTGAGCTTCCGGCTTTTGAGGTGGAACGGGCCCTTTCCCTGGTGAAGGGATGGCCCTTGGGCCTGCGGGTAGTTCTGTTGGCCATGCGCCGAGGGCTTAAGCCGGAGCTGGCGCTGGAAAGCGCCGAGGGGCTCTTGGCCTACTTGGCCTATGGCCTTCCCGAAGAGGTTCTGCGGGAGGCCTCGAGGCTGGCCCTTTTGGGGGAGGTTCCGGAGGCGGAGGGCCAAGCCCTCTTGCCCTATGCCGAGGACCTTCTCCTGGAGAGGCGGGAGGGGAAACTCTGCTTCCATCCCCTGGTGCGCAGCGCCTTGAAAACGCTCCTCTCCGAGGCGGAGGCCCGGGGGCTCCTCACCAAGGCGGCGGAAGAGGCCCTAGCCCGCGGGGAAGGGGTTCGGGCGGCCGAGTTTCTCCTGGAGGCGGGAAGGCTTGGCCACGTGGCGGATCTTTTGGTGCAGGAAGGGCTTTCCTGGTTGGCCCGGGGCCTCACTTATACCGTCTTGCGCCTTCTGGCCCACCTGCCGGAAGCCCTGCGGCGAGGGCGGCATAAGCTCGGCCTCTTGGAGGCGGAGGCCTTGCGCCAGGCTGGGCGCTACCAAGAGGCGGAGGCTGCTTACCAGAAGGTCCTTAGGGCAGGGGAGACCCGGGCCTATCTGGGGTTGGCCCGCCTTTTCCTGGACACGGTGGAGCCCGCGCGGGGGCGCCCCTACGTGGAGGAGGCCTGTCGGCTCTTTCCGGAAGAGGCGCGGCCGCTTCTTGCCGAAAACCTCCTCAACGAGGGCCGGGTGGAGGAGGCGGAGGCCCTGGGGTTTTCGGGGCCGCGGCTCCTCCTCAGGCAAGGAAGGCCCGCGGAGGCCCTGGCTTGCCTTAGGGAAAGCGCAGACCCTGGTCTGCACCGGCCACCGCAAAACCATCGTGAAGGCACCCTTCTTCGGGCGCTTCTGGAGTGCGTAGCCGGGGATGCGGAAGAAGGCCTTCGTTGGGCGGAACGGGGCCTCAGGGAGGCCGAGGTGCTGGGAAGCCCCTTTGGCATGAGCCTGGCCCAGGCCAGAAGGGGCCATGCTCTTCTGGCCTTGCATCGCTTGGAGGAGGCCAAAACCGCTTACCAGTCCGCTTTGGCCATGGCGGAAGGAGGCCCAGCCCGGCTTAAGGTGGAGGCCCTGGGGGGCTTGGCGGCTTTGGGGGATGAGGAGGCTTATCGGGAGATGGTCCGCCTGGCCCGGACCGCCGGGGATCTTTGGGTGGAAGGCTTCCTCACCCTTATGGTGGCGGTGGCTTGGCTTCGGCGGAGTGAGGTTTTTTCCTTGCCCGCTCTGCCCCTTTTGGACCCCTTCCTTCGGGCTTTGGCCGAGGCTTACCCCTTTGGGGATGGATGGGAAGGCCTTTTGCGGGTATACCCCTTCCTGGCCCACCGGACGCTTTTCTCACCCCCGGTTTCCCGGGTACGCCGGGCCCTTTGGCGACTTGGCCGCCTTCCCGTTCCCTACCATCCCGGGGTGCGGGTGGAGATACGGGTTCTCGGGGGATTTGAGGTGCGGGTGGAGGGACGGCCTGTACGGTTCCGCCGGGATAAGGCTCGCCTCCTCCTGGCCCTTTTGGCCACCGGGGACTGGGCGAAGGAGGACCTGGAGGAGGTCCTGTCGGTGTCCCCTGGGGAGTTTCGGGTGCTGTGGTGGGAGGTGGTGAGTGCTTTGGAGCCCGGCCGCCCTAAAGGGGCCAAGCCCTATTTCCTCCGCCAGAGGCCTTACGGGCTTAACCGGGAAGCTCCGGAGCTGTACCTGGACCTGCAAGACCCCGAGGCTCCCTTGGCCTTGCCCTTTCAGGGGCTGGGGCATCCCTTTCTAGAGGACTGGGCCAGGGCTTATCTGGAGGAGCGGCGGCAAGGGCTTTTGCGAAGCCCCCGGCTCGAGGACTGGCTCCTGGCCCTGCGCTTAGATCCCTTGGACGAAGAGGCTCTGCGCCGCCTCCAGGGTACTTCGGCCCAGGAGGAGGGCCTTCTCCTGCACCGAAGGGCCTTGCGGGAGCTGGGTTGGGAAGGTTAAACCCCCAGGGGATGCGGCCCCCGAGGGTGGGTTCTCCCGCTTCTACCTAGGCTGCCTTCTTGGCCCGCGCTTGGCGCAGTTCCTTCCAGAACACCACCAGGGCGCTCACCACGTAGATGGAGCTGTAGGTGCCCACGAAGATGCCCACGAGGATGGCCAAGGAGAAGTCCCTCAAGACGCTTCCCCCCAGGAAGAGGAGGGCGATGATGGGCAGGAGGGTGGTGAGGCTGGTCATCACCGTGCGGGAGAGGGTCTGGTTGATGGAGCGGTTCACCATCTCCCGGTAGGGTACCCCCCGCAGGAGCTTCTGGTTTTCCCGGATGCGGTCGGAGACCACGATGGAGTCGTTGATGGAGTAGCCCACGATGGTGAGCAGGGCGGCGATGGTGGGGATGGAGAACTCCAGGCCCAAAAGGCTATACATCCCCGCCACGATGGCCACGTCGTGGGCCACCGCCAGCACGCTGGCCACCCCGAAGGTCCAGTCAAAGCGGAAGGCCACGTAGATGAGGATGAGGCCCAGGCCCACCAGCACCGCCATCACCGCATTGCGGCGAAGCTCCGAGCCGATGGCGGGGCCCACGGTCTCCGAGGTGAGGACCGCGGCCTTGAGCTCCGAGGCGAAAAGCCCCTCCAGCTCCAGCCGTTTGTTGTCGGGCAGGGGGGGGAGCTTCAGGGAAAACTCCCGGTAGTCGGCGGTGGGGGCTTGCACCTGGGTGATCACCGCCTCCTTGGCGGGGAAGCCCTTCTCCTCCAGGAAGCGCCTCAGGGTGTCCACGCCCACCTCGGTTCCCGTGCGCACGGTATAGGCGGTGCCCCCGGTGAAGTCGATGGAGTAGTTGAAGCCCTTGGTGAAGACCACCCCCGCCGCCAGCACCGCCAGGAGGAGCGTGGCCGCGGTGATGAAGCGGGCTGGGCCCATGAAGTTGAACCTGGGGTCCACCAGCCACATGGGGGGGCGGATCTCCCCCCGGTCCGCCAGGCGCTCCAGGAGGTAGCGGCTGAAGACCAGGTTGGAGAAGACGCTGGCCACCACGCCGATGGCCAGGATGACCGCGAAGCCCCGCACCGGCCCGGTGGCGTACTGGTAAAGGGCCGCTGCTGCCAGGAGGTGGGCGATGTTCACGTCCAGGATGGTGAGGGTGGAGTGCTTGAAGCCCTCGGGGATGGCTTGGCGGAACTTCTTTCCTGCCCTTAGCTCCTCCTTGATGCGCTCAAAGGAGAGGACGTTCCCGTCCACCGCCGCCCCCAGGGTGAGGACCAGGCCGGCGATGCCGGGGAGGGTCAGGGTGGCCCCCAAGCCCGAGAGGAGGCCCAGGATCAAGACCGAGGTGTAGATGAGGCCCAAGGAGGCCACCAGACCAAGGCTAAAGCCGTAGTAGGCGAAGATGAGGAGGAAGATGGCCAGGGTGCCGATGAGGGCCGAGCGGATGCCCGCCTGGATGGCGTCCTGGCCCAAGGTGGGGCCTATTGAGCGGATTTCCGCCACTTCCAGGGAGACGGGCAAGGCCCCGGAGCGTAGGACCAGGGCGATCTCGCTGGCCTCCTCGAGGCCCGATAGCCCCTCGATCACCGCCTGCCCCCCGGTGATGGCCTGGCGGATCACGGGGGCGGTGTAGACCTTGCCGTCTAAAACGATGGCCAGCTGCTTGCCCACGTTGGCCCGGGTGACCTCCTCAAACTTCTTGGCCCCTTCCGGGGTGAAGGTGAGGGCTACCTGGGGGCGGCCGAACTGGTCGAAGACCGCCCGGGCATCGGCCAGATCCGCTCCCGTAAGAAGGGCCGGGCCCAGGTCCTCGGGCTTGATGAGGTCCTTTTCCAGGTCTTCCCGCTTAAGCCTGGGGTTTTCCCTGAGGGCCTGGTTGATCTGGGCCACGGTGGTGCCCGTGGCCCCTTCCTTAACGATGCGGAACTCCAAGACCGCCCGCTGGCCGATGAGCTTAAGGGCCCGGTCCTGGTCGGCCTGGGAGAGGCCGGGAAGCTCCACCACGATGCGCTTTTGTCCCTGGATCTGGATCAGGGGTTCTGCTACCCCCAGGGCGTTGATGCGGTTTTCCAAGACGGTACGGGCCTTTTCCAGGTCGTCGGGGGTGGGGTTTTCCACGGCGGCCTCGAGGACGATGCGAAGGCCTCCTTTAAGATCAAGCCCCAACTTGACCTTGGGTTCCCCGGGGGCCCAGGGCTTCCAGACCATGAGGAGGGCCAGGAGGAAAAGGCCTAGGAGGAGAAGTCCGTTGAGAAGCTTTCGATTCATACCCTTCACCTTTTGGGGCACCCATGTGCCCGATTCGCTAGCAGAAGTGCTTGAAGCCGTATCCTAGAGCCTGAATGTGAGTGCGCCGGATGGCCCGGCGTGGGAAGAAATTCCAGGCCCTAGCCTCCATCCATCTGGAGGCGGCCATAAAGGAGGTAAAGGTGGGGTGAGGAAGAGGTTTCCCGTGAGGGTGGCTTGGCCTCCCTCTTCTGGGGCTGGAGGGAAAAATGGGGAGGCCGGGTGGGAGCCTGGGGCAGGGGGGTAAGCCCGTTTCCCTGGCGGTCCTCCTTAAGGACCCAAGCAGGTCCCTTGGCGTGAAGCCCGGCTTCCGCCTTCCCCTTCCCCACAGGGAAAGGAGGTAAGCCTTGAAGGACCAGGGCCAGGGCCAGGATGGCCAGCGCCAGCCCTAACCTTCCCCAAGCCTTCCCTGGGATCTTCCATAGCCCCAAGGAAGGGCAGGCCCCGGAGTAAGACCGCTGGATCCAGCGCAAGGAACCTCCTACGCCGGCACCTCCACCATCTGGAAAACCTCTATGATATCCCCTTCTTGGAAGTCGTCGAACCCCTCGAGGCCGATGCCGCACTCGTAGCCCTGGGCCACTTCGCGCACATCCTCCTTGAAGCGCTTGAGGCTGGCCATTTTCCCCTTCCAGATTTCCTCGCCCTTGCGCAACACCCTCACCTCGGCGCCGCGCACCACCTTGCCCTGGGTGACCATGCATCCCGCCACCTGCTTGCCCCCGGGCAGGCGGAAGATGGCCCGCACCTCGGCCCGGCCGAGGACCTCCTCCTTGAACTTGGGTTCCCGCTGCCCTTTGACCATGGACCGGACCTCGTCGATGAGGTCATAGATGATGCGGAAGGTTTTGAGGAGAACCCCCTTGCTTTCCGCCGCCTTCTTCACCGAGCCTGGTGGGTTCACCCCGAAGGCCAGAATGGCGGCGTTAGCGGTCTGCGCCAGGAGGACATCGGATTCGGTAGGGGCTCCCACCTGGGCCAAGAGGACATTGATCTTCACCTCCTCGGTGCTTTCCTTGGCCAGAATGTGCTGGATGGCCTCCAGGGAGCCTTGGGTGTCCGCCCGCAGGATCAGGTTCACCTCCTTCTTCCCCTCCTCCTGGAGGGCGCGGAGGAGGTCCGCCATGGTCCTGGGGCGGCGCTCCCGCTCTGCTTCCTCCCGGGCCCTTCGCTCCTCCTTGCGCTCCTCGGTGATCTCTTTGGCCGCCTCGAGGTCCGGCACCCACTCCACCACCTCCCCCGCATGGGGTAGCTCCTGGAAGCCCAAAACCTGCACGGCGCTCCCCGGGCCCGCCTCCTTGCGCTGGTTGCCGTCGGCGTCCATCATGGCCCGGATGCGGCCGTACACCTCCCCGGCCACCACGTAATCCCCCACCCGGAAGGTGCCCTCCTGGACCAGCATGTTGGCGATAATGCCCGCTTGCTTGTCCAGCTTGGACTCGAGGATAACCCCTTTGGGCTCGGCGTTCGGGTCGGCCCGGTAGTCCTCCAGCTCGGCGATGAGGAGGATCATCTCCAAAAGGTCCTGCACCCCTTGGCCCGTTTTGGCGCTGATGGGCACCACGATGGCCTCCCCGCCGTACTCTTCGGGCACGAAGCCCCGCTCCATGAGCTGGCGCTTTACCCGCTCGGGGTCCGCCTGCGGGAGGTCCATCTTGTTCAGGGCAAAGACGATCTTGGCCCCGGCGGCCTTGGCGTGGGCGATGGCCTCGTCCGTTTGGGGCATGATCCCGTCGTCGGCGGCGATGACGATGACGGCGATGTCCGCCACCTTAGCTCCCCGCTGCCTTATGGTGGTGAAGGCCTCGTGCCCCGGGGTGTCGATGAAGACCACGGTGCCCTGGGGGGTCTTCACCTCAAAGGCACCCACGTGCTGGGTGATTCCCCCCGCTTCCTTCTCGGCGATGCGGCTTTTCCGCAGATAGTCCAGGAGGGTGGTCTTCCCATGGTCCACGTGGCCCATGATCACCACCACGGGAGGCCTTCGGGGTAGGGCTTTCCTGCGCTCCTCCTCCGCCAGCTTCTCCTGAAGGCCCCGTTGCTCTTTTACCAGTTCCCGCACCGCCTCCGCATCCTCCTCGGAAAGGGTGGAGGCGTGGGACTTGTAGGGAACTCCCATCTGGTCCAGGAGCTCCAGGAGCTCCTCGTTGGTCATGCCCAGCTCTTTAGCCAGCTGGTAGATGCGTACTTTGGCCATCCATACCTCCTAAAAGGGCGATGAGCGCTTCCGATAAAGCCTTCGCCCGGCTACCGGCAAAGCGCCGGAGCTTCTTCTCCTGCCAGCACTCCGGGCTGTCGGGGCAGACGTAGGCCCCCCTGCCCGGAAGTTTCCCTGAGGGGTCCAGCTGGAACCCATCCGCGGTGAGGAGGATGCGCAAAAGCTCCCCTTTGGGCCGCCTTCTGCGGCAGGCCACGCACATGCGGATGGGCACGTGCTTCATGACCCAAGGTCCTTGAAGAGCTTCTCGAACTCTTCCTTGGCCCGGGAGGAGGACTCCGTTTCCTCCTGGGCCGCCCGGCGGATGGCTTCGTCCAGGTCGGAGATCTCCGCCTCCTCAAAGTGGATCTCGTAACCCGTGAGCTTGGAGGCCAGGCGCACGTTCTGCCCGCCGGTGCCGATGGCCAGGGAGTGCTGGTCCTTGGTCACCTTGACCCGAGCCTTCTGCCCATTGGGTTCCAGCTCGATGGAACCCACCTGGGCGGGGGAGAGGGCGTTGCGGATGAATTCCTTGGGATCCTTGGCCCAGAGGATGATGTCTACCTTCTCCCGGCCCAGCTCGGCGGAAACCGCTTGGATGCGCTGGCCCTTGTGGCCAATGCAGGCCCCGATGGGGTCCACATTGGGGTTGTGGGTCATCACCGCCACCTTGCTGCGGCGGCCGGGCTCGCGGGCGATGGCCTTGATCTCCACGATGCCCTCGGCGATCTCGGGGACCTCCTGCTTCAAGAGGTGCTCCAGCAGCTTCTCGTGGGCCCGGCTCACGATCAGGGAAGGGCCTTTGGCGGAGCGGTCCACCTTCTTCAGGTACACCTTGAGGCGCTGGCCGGGGTAGTAGCGCTCGGTGGGGATCTGTTCGCTCTTGGGGAGGTAGGCCTCTCCCCGGCCCAACTCCACGAAGACGTTGCCCCGGTTGTCCACCCGCGTCACCACCCCGGTGAGGACCTGGCCCTCCTTGTCCTTGTACTCGTTGTAGATGCGGTTGCGCTCGGACTCCTTGAGGCGCTGGGTGAGGATCTGACGCAGGTCCTGGATGGCCATGCGGGAGAGGCCCTCGGGGTCGATGGGGAACTCCATCTCGTCCCCCACCTGAACCTCGGGGTCGTACTGGAGGGCCTCGGAGAGGGCGATTTCCTTGTCGGGGTCCTCCACCTTCTCCACCACGCGGCGGACCTCCACCATCTCGATGCGGCCGGTCTGGGGATCGATGTACACGTCCACCTCCGGGCCCTTACCCGCCTCGATCTCCTCCTTGCGGTACCCCTTTTGCCGCTTGATGTAGGCCTTGCGCAGGGCTTCCTTGAAGGCCTCGAGGATCTCCTCGGTGGTGACCCCCCGCTCCAAGGCCAGTTGCTGCATGGCGTCTATGAATTCCCGGTTCATCTCTCCTCCCTGAATCTCAGCTGTTACCTGGGCTCCTCGGGCCATTCGGCAAGGTTGGCGCGGAAGGTGCCGATCCTCAGGCGCTTTTCCTCCTGGCCCACCTGGAAGACCACCTCGTCCTCTTCCACTCGAAGGATGCGCCCGGTGAAGCCCTCGGGCCCCGGCACCTTGGCCTTTAGACCCTGGAAGCGCTCGAAGTGGCGGCGGGTAAAGAGGGGGCGCTTGGGGCCGGGAGACTCCACCAGGAGGCGGTAGCTTCCCGGAATGGGGTCCACCCGGTCAAGGACGGCT
>Ga0209823_100016_pt1 | contig 11953 bp, 13 predicted proteins | sample GXS201metaG_FD_185475 | JGI IMG/M metagenome (GOLD analysis project Ga0209823, IMG submission 185475) | Hot spring microbial communities from Gongxiaoshe hot spring, China to study Microbial Dark Matter (Phase II) - GXS 20120812B (SPAdes)... ...
ACCCTTAGGCCCAAGTTCTCCGCTTCTTTCTTAAATGTTTCTTCCTTATCCTCTGGAAATGTAAAAAGTAAACCCCCTGAGGTTACAGGGTCTGCAAGCAACAAGACTTGCCACCATTCAAGCCCTTCGTTTAGGGTCCTGTCCCTTACAAAGTTGTAGTTATCAAGAGCACCTTTTGGATATATCTTTTGCCTTATTAGGAAAACAGACTCTTCGTATATTGGAACCTTAGAAAAGTCTATGGCGAGCCTTACCTTGGACTTTGTCGCTATGTTCATGGAATGACCCAAGAGACCAAAACCCGTCACATCAGTGCAGGCACTTGCCTCTACAGCCTTTGCAAGCTCAGAAGCCTTTTCGTTTAGCATAAGCATATATCCTATGGCATCGCCTATATCCCTCTCGCTAATCTTTCCTTCTTTTATCCCCTTCGTAAGCACACCCACACCCACGGGTTTTGTAAGGGCTATAAGGTCTCCGGGCTTAGCTCCTTCTTGGGTAAAGTATCTTCCATTCTCGCATACACCCATGACCGCAAGACCAAACTTTGGCTCTTTGTCGTCAACGGTATGCCCACCCAGAAGAACAGTTCTTGCCTCTCTCAGCTTATCCGCACAGCCCCTCATAACTTCCTTAAGAACATCTATCTCAAGGTCACAGTTGTTAAAACCTACTATGGCTAAGGCATTTAAAGGCTTGCACCCCATAGCATAAACATCGCTTAAGGAATTAGCGGTGGATATGGCACCCCAGAGGTATGGGTCGTTAAGTATGGGAGTTATGAAATCCACTGTATGGACAAAAACCTGACCGCCGTAAGCGTAGACTCCCGCATCATCACCAACGCCCAGAAGGGTTCGCTCATCTACATACAGGTCTATACCCTTCACCAACTTCTCAAGGTCCGCCGGACCCAGCTTGCTTGCTCAACCAGAAGCCCTTACAAGCCTTAAAAGCTCCATAGACTTATATCATAAAACCGCTCTTCAGAAGAATACTTTGAACTTTTCAAAGAACCCACAGCTCATTCTTTGAAGATTTCAAAAGCTATCATGGTTTAAAATTTCTACTATGAAGGAGATACTAAAAAAGCTATCTGAGTTTCAAAACCTTACAAGGGAAGAGGTAAGGCAGGCCCTTGAGGACATAGTGGAAGGTAGAGCTACCGATGCCCAGATAGGTGCCTTTATTATTGGCACAAAGATGAAGGGAGAGACCCCAGAGGAGATAGAAGGTGCTGCGAGCTTTTTCAGAGAAAGGGCAACAAAGGTTGAGGTGGAAGACAGAGAAAATCTGGTGGACACTTGCGGAACGGGTGGTGATATGTTAGAAACCTTCAACGTTTCTACTACAGTTGCCTTTGTTCTGGCTGGTGCAGGCGTAAGGGTTGCAAAACATGGCAACAGGTCTGTGTCTTCAAAAAGTGGTAGCGCGGACCTTCTTGAGTATCTCGGTGCAAAAATAGACCTTGGACCAGAGCAGGTCAAAAGGCTAATAGAAGAAACAGGAATAGGCTTTATGTTCGCCCCCATATTTCATCCTGCTATGAAAAGGGTTATAGGTCCAAGGAAGGAAGTAGGCTTAAGGTCCATATTTAACTTGGTGGGTCCTCTTTCAAACCCTGCGGACGCAAGAAGACAGCTCCTCGGAGTTTTCTCTGACCACCTTGTGGACAAGGTAGCCTTTGCCCTAAAGGGCATGGGCATAAAAAGGGCCTTTGTGGTGCATGGCAGGGACGGTATGGACGAGGTATCCATAAGCGCTCCAACCTGCATTGCAGAGCTCAAAGAAGAAGAAGTTTTACTCTATGACTTTCATCCCGAGGAAGTGGGCTTTAGAACCTATCCCACCGAATACATAAGGGTATCTTCTGTGGATGAAAGCTCAAAAATGGTGCTTTCTGTGTTAAAGGGTGAGGTTTCACCTGCATACTATATGGTTTTATTAAACTCCATGTTTGGCATTCTTGTTTCTGGTCTTACTGAGGATAGAAACACCGCCCTTGAAATGGCCAAGGAATCCATACACTCTGGAAGAGCTTACAAAAAACTGCAGGAGTTCATAGACCTATCGAGAAAAGTCTAATGATAGAAGTAGGTAAGGTAAGCTACCTTAACACACTGCCCCTTTTCTACAGTTGGGACACTCAAGAGGTAAGCCTTATAGAAGGACATCCATCAGAGCTTGTGAAAAAGCTCAGAGCAGGTCAGATACAAGCAGGCATTGTCTCTTCTGTAGAATTTCTGCTTCATCCAGAAGACTACAGAGTTGTGCCTGGCATATCCATATCTTCAAGGGAAAGAGCTTGCTCCGTTCTCATTTTCTCCAAAAGACCTCTTGAGTTCATAAGGAGCATACACCTTACGCCAGCCTCCATGACCTCTAAGATGCTCGCCATGTATGTACTTAAAAGGGTCTACGGAAATAGTCCTGAGGTTGTGGAAAGGTCCCAGGCGGAGGCCCTTCTACTTATAGGAGATGAGGCATTCAGTGAGAAGGATTCTGGTAGGTGGGATTATATTTATGACCTTGGCGAGGAGTGGTTTCGCCTCCACGGACTTCCCTTTGTCTTTGCCCTCTTTCTTGTGAGAAGGGACGCCCCTGAGTGGTTAGACCAACTCATACTGGAGCAGTGCAGGAAGTCAAGGGAGGAGTTTTACCACGACCTTGAAGAGGGTAAGCTCAGGCTACAAAAGCCTCTCAAGGATTACTTTAACCTATGTCTTGACTATACCCTTGACGAGGAGGGGTGGCGGTCCTTAAGTCTTTTTAAGGAAATTTTAATGGAAGATGCTATATTATGTTAAAAATAAGGAGGTGATACTATGAGAAGAAAGGCTTTGGTCTTGCTAACTGTTTTCTCTGCAGGTTTTCTATTCTCCTGCGGTCAGGTAACCACACAGAGAACTTACGAGGGAGCTACCGTAGGGGCGGTGGGTGGTGCTATAGCTGGAGCTCTTATAGACAGAAACAACAGATGGCGTGGTGCGGTTATAGGTGGTGCTCTCGGTGCGGTTATAGGTGGAACTATAACAGAAATAGCAGCAAGAGCTTCAAGGGAGGCGGCGGCTCAGAACAAGCCTGTGGAATACAAGTCTGAAGATGGAAGGGAAAGGGTGGTGGCAGAACCTGTAGCTTCAAGGGGCAACTGTAGGATAGTAAAGACTACCTATTATCAGGACGGTAAGGTGGTAAAGGTTGAGGAAAGGGAGGTATGCCCCTAAGGGGCTACCCCTTATAAACCCTTACATTTAGTGTTTATGACACCGTAGTTTCCCCCTCTCTTTCTGTAAACTATTCTAAGCGTGCCTGTTTCTATGTCAATGAAGGGAAGAAAATAGACACCAGAATCCTGAAGTTCAAAGACCGCATCTTCCATACTCATTGGCTTCTCTATTACGAGCTCTTCCTCTACTATGAGGGGTCTTTCCCTCTCTTCATGAGGTCTTATCTCTTCCCTTATAAGCTCTTCCTTTATCTTATGACCTTTGCGTCTTAGTTCGTGCCTTCTCTGTTTTAGCTTTATAAGCTGTCGCTCTATTTCATCCATCACCCTGTCAAGGGCTGAAAAGGGGTCAATGTCTTCGTCCCAAGCGTGCAAAGCACCACCACCCCAGGTCTTTAGGTATATGTCCATGTCAACCCTGTAGAGTGTTGGTCTGCTCTCACCCGCAAAGTCCTTTTGCTTCGCTCTTGAGGTAGAAAGTGTTACCACCACCTCTACCTGGTCTTCCTCAGCTTCCTTTAAAAATCTGCTGAACCTCTCGACCTTACCTTCTACAAAGGCCTTCATTGAGTCTGTCCATTCAATGCCTTTACCTATAAACTCCACGTTCATTCTCTGACCTCCTCTAACCTTCTATAGAGTAGAATATGATACCATGAATTTAGGAGTTCTTGTATCAGGGCGTGGTTCAAACCTTCAGGCAATAATAGATGCTATTGAGGCTGGAAAGCTCAAGGACAAGATAGCCTTAGTTATATCTGACAGAGAAGGCGTTCAGGCAATAGACAGGTGTGTAAAACACGGTATTCCACACAGGGTCATTAAAAGGAAAAGTTTTGACAGCAAAGAGGAGTTTGAAAAAAAACTCGTGGAGGCTATGAAGGAGTCTGGAGTTGATTTGGTTGTTCTTGCAGGTTTTATGCGTGTGCTTTCTTCCGTATTTCTTAAGGAATTTCCCATGAAGGTTATAAACATACATCCATCCCTTATACCAGCCTTTCAGGGAATGCATGCTCAAAGGCAAGCCTTACAATACGGAGCAAGAATAAGTGGTTGCACCGTCCATTTTGTCACAGAGGAGCTGGACAATGGTCCAGTTATAGCTCAAGCATGCGTGCCAGTCCTTCCAGAAGACACAGAAGAGAGCCTGTCTGAGCGGATACTCCACCATGAGCATAGGATACTGCCGCAGGTGATAAGATGGATATCAGAGGGAAGGGTTAGGGTTGAGGGCAGAAGGGTAGTGGTCGAAGGGGCAAGGTATGGAACTTTACCCTTTAACCCTGAGCTTGAAGACTTTTGATATAATCTTAGGAAAACTGACAAGGAGGTGGAAACATGTTAAGTCTTTTTAGGAGACGCCTGCTTGTGCTTGGAGTGGCTGGTTGTTTTTTTGCCTTCAATTCATCTCCAGCCCTTGCTGGACTTGTGGGTTCAAAGCCTGCCTCTGAAACTCTGACTATGAAGAGAGAGGAAGATATAGCTAAAATTCAAAGAGCTCTTGAAAGCAAACAGCTTCAAGAAAAGCTAAGAGCTTACGGTCTCACAAAGGAGGAGGTGGAGAAAAAGCTCTCTGAGCTAAATGACGAGCAGATACATATGTTGGCAAAGGCTTCTGAAAGAGTTCTTGCTGGTGGTGATGCTATAGGTATTGCTATAGGTATACTTATAATAGCCATCCTTCTTGTAATACTTCTCAAACTTCTTAACAAGGAGATAATCATTAGATGAGAGATGCTCTTGCTTTTGCTTCTTTTCCCCTTTGTTCTTTACTCCAAAAGCCTTGATGTACCCTTTGTTAAACAGCGGGACCAGTTTTGCGGTCCCGCATCCCTCAGCTCTGTGCTTGCCTATTATGGGCTAAAGGTGTCTCAGGAAGAGATAGCGGAGAAGGTATACAATCCCAAGCTAAAGGGTGCCCTCATTACGGACCTTGAAAACTATGCCAGAGCAAAGGGTTTTAGGACTCTTCTAAAAACCTCAAACCTGCAGGAGCTGAAAAACTACATAGAGGAAGGTCATCCTCCCATAGTGCTTGTGGACTTGGGAAAGCTGTGGATAAGCGTCCCCCACTACATGGTGGTTGTTGGATACGGTGAAGATACCTTTTACGTTCACACGGGATATGAAGCCAATAAGCCCATTAAAGCCAAAGAGCTTGACAGAATCTGGTCAAAAATGGGAAGGGTTATTCTGATGGTCTATCCATACTGAACCTTTTGGAGAACCTTTTTGTAACCCTCAATTAGGTCACCTAAGTCAAACCTGAACCTATCTTTATCCAGCTTTTCTCCAGTCTTTGCATCCCAAAGTCTGCATGTATCTGGAGATATCTCGTCTATCACCGCAAGGGCACCATCGGGAAGCCTTCCAAACTCTAACTTGAAATCCACGAGCAAAAGACCATGAGACTTAAAAAACTTTTTCAGTATGGTGTTTACCTTAAGGGCTATTTTCACTATATCCTTCAAAGTCTTTTTATCCGCTATACGGAGAAGGATTGCGTGTTCAACACATATAAGTGGGTCGTGTAACTGGTCGTTTTTGTAGAAAAACTCCACTAAGGGCTTTTCCAATTTTTCTCCTTCTTTGAAGCCGAGTCTTTTACATATGCTTCCTGCGGTTATATTCCTTACTACCACCTCCAAGTCAAACCTTTCTGCCTTCCAGACAAGCATTTCTCTTTCGGAAACACGTTCTATAAAATGGGTTTTTACACCCTTTTCTTCCAGCAATTTAAACATTAGGCTTGATATGGTGTTGTTAAGAACACCCTTGCCCTCCACTTCAGCTTTCTTGGTAGCGTCAAAGGCTGTTGCGGTGTCTTTGAAGTATATCAGGCATTTTTCCTTGTCAACCTCGTAAACTCTCTTAGCCTTGCCTTCGTAAAGAAGTTTCATATAATGTATTTTACAGCAAGGAGGGTAAAATGACACCGACACAAAGAGTTGAAGCACCAACACAGAGTATAAAGTTGACAGATATACTTTACAAAGCTGTTCAGGCAAACGCCTCTGACGTGCATATAACAGCCGGTGCAAGACCGTCGCTAAGGATTGATGGAAAAATAACGCAGCTTGTTGAGTATCCTATATTAATTCCAGATGTGACCCAAACGCTTGCCTATTCTGTCATGTCGGAAAGACACAGGAAAACACTTGAAGAAAAGGGACAAGTAGACTTTTCCTTTGGTGTCAAAGACCTTGGTAGGTTCAGAGCAAACGTTTTTTACCAAAGAGGAAGTATCGCAGCGGTTTTTAGAAGGCTTCCCAGTAAGATACTAAGCGTCAAAGATTTAGGGTTAAGTGATAGGGTTCTGGAGGTTTGTCACAAAAGTATGGGTCTTGTTCTTGTAACTGGTCCCACGGGATCTGGAAAAACTACAACTCTTGCAGCACTGATAAATTACATAAATGAAAACTTTCCCCATCACATTATAACTATTGAAGATCCTATAGAATACGTGTTTCCGCATAGAAAGAGTATAGTAAACCAGAGAGAAATAGGTGAGGATGTCCACAGTTTTGCAGATGCTCTCAGAGCTGCTTTGCGTGAAGACCCAGATGTCATCCTTGTGGGTGAAATGAGAGACCTTGAAACTATAGAGATAGCACTCAGGGCAGCAGAAACGGGACACCTTGTTTTTGGAACACTTCATACAAACACCGCCATATCTACCATTACAAGGATAATAGATGTATTCCCTCCAGAGCAGCAGGAGCAGGTAAGAATACAGCTCTCTTTTGTGCTTCAGGGTGTTATATCTCAGAGACTAATACCCAAGATTGGGGGTGGAAGAGTCCTTGCTTATGAGCTTATGATACCAAATACTGCAATAAGAAACCTGATAAGGGAGAATAAACTTCAACAGATATACGCCATAATGCAGAGCGGGCAGGCTCAAACGGGCATGCAAACCATGAATCAGTCCCTTTATGGACTTTACAAGGCTGGTCTTATATCCCTTGAAGATGCCTATAAATACTCGCCAGATATAAAAGAGTTGGAGAGAATGATAGGAAGAGGAGGGTAAAGATGCCAAGGTTTAAGTATAGAGCCTTTGACGAAACAGGAAACTTTGTAGAAAGTGAAGCAAATTATCCAACTCAAGAAACTTTGATAGCGGACTTACAACAGAGGGGTTTGAGTATCATAGAAGTAATAAAGGTTGATAAGGAAGAAAAAGAAGAGGGTAAAAGAGGGTTAGTTCTCAAACTTCCAATAGGTGGTAAAGTAAGCGATAGAGACCTTTCCATATTTTGCAGACAACTTGGAACAATGATAAACGCAGGGCTTAACATAATAGACGCTCTTAACATATTGGGAGAACAGCTTCCCAACAAAAAGCTTGCGGAAGCCAGCAAGAAGGTTGCAATAATGGTAAGCGAAGGTAAACCCATATCAAACTCTATGGCTGAATTCCCTGCGGTTTTTCCGGAGTTTGTAATTAATTTGGTTAGGGTGGGTGAGGAAACGGGTAATCTTGATATTGCTCTTATGAGGGCTGCAGATTATTACGAGAAGATGGCAATGATAAAGAGCAAGATAAAGAGCGCAGCCTTTTATCCTACCTTTGTGGTTATAATAGCCACTGCCATAGTTACGGGTATACTCTATTTTCTGGTTCCAACCTTTGGAGAAATATATGCCTCTTTAGGTGGAGAGCTTCCCGCTCCTACCCAAATGCTTATCGCTGCCTCTAACGCCCTTAGGTCAAACCTTATCTTTATACTTGGTTTCATAGTGGCTTTTTCTTTAATATTTAGATTTTTACTCAACAATAGCTACCAGTTTAGAAAATCTGTGCATTCCTTCATGCTAAGAGCTCCAAAGATGGGTGAACTTGTGATGAAAAGCACTATGGCAAAGTTTGCTAGAACTATGGCAACCCTCTTTTCAAGTGGTGTGGCTCTTGAGAGGGCTTTTGAAATAGCAGGTCAGGTAACGGGAAACGTGGTGATAAGAGAGGCTCTTGAGTCTGCAAAGAAGGGGGTTATAGAGGGTGAGCCCATGCACAAGGCTCTTGAAAAAACTGGAATGTTTCCAAAACTTATAATAGCCATGGTGAGGGTAGGTGAAGATACGGGTAGGCTTGATGATATGTTAGACACTATAGCGAGATTTTATGAAAACGAGTTTGACAAGGCTGTGGAGGGGATGATAAAGCTAATAGAGCCCATGCTCATAGTCTTCATAGGTGGTATAGTGGGAGCTATACTCATAGCCCTGTACATGCCTATATTCAAGATGGGTGAGTTGATAAAGTAAGCCTTAGAGTTTATAATTATCAGCTTATGGCTTTAAGCGTAGGAATTGTAGGACTGCCTAATGTAGGAAAATCCACCTTGTTTAATGCTTTAATACAGTCCGCAAAGGCGACCGCTGCAAACTACCCCTTTTGCACCATAGAGCCCAACGTGGGCACAGTTGAGGTGCCAGACGAGAGACTATACAGAATAGCCCAGCTTGAAAGGTCAAGGAAAATAACGCCCACCTTTATAGAGTTTGTGGATATCGCTGGACTTGTAAGAAACGCCAGCAAGGGAGAAGGTCTTGGAAATCAGTTCCTCGCCCATATAAGGGAAGTGGACGCAATTGCTATGGTGCTTAGGTGCTTTGAAAATCCTGACGTGGTTCATGTAGAAGGCAGTGTTGACCCTATAAGGGATGCTCAGATAATAGACCTTGAGCTTATAGCAAAGGACTTGGAGACGGTAAACAAAAGGCTTGAGAAGGTGGAAAAGATGGCAAGGCTTGGAGACAAAAAGTCAAAGGAAGAGTTGGAAATGCTAAAAGCCATAAAGGCGGTTTTGGAAAATATGGAGCCTCTTAGAAAACACATAAAGGAGCTTGGCTCAGAGGTCTTTGAGTATGCCAAAAGGAATATTTTTCTCCTCACAACCAAGCCTCTTATGTATGTGGCAAACGTGAGCGAGGCAGACCTGCCAGAGGGTAATCAGCTAAGCGAGAGGGTTTTTCAATACGCACAAGAGGAGGGTTCTCCTGCGGTATTGATATGTGCTAAACTTGAAGAAGAGCTTATTGGTCTTGAAAAGGAGGAAAAAGAAGAACTTCTTAGGTCTTATGGGCTTGAAGAGCCAGGGCTAAACAAACTCATAAGGTCTGCTTACTCACTCCTTGAGCTTATAACTTTCTTTACCGCAGGAGAAAAGGAAACAAGGGCGTGGACTGTAAAAAGAGGCACAAAGGCACCGCAGGCTGCAGGCAAGATACACTCAGACTTTGAAAGGGGCTTTATCGCTGCGGAGGTGATAAACTACGAGGACTACATAAGGGCTGGCTCTATGGCGAGGGCAAAGGAGTTGGGACTTGTCAGGCTTGAGGGCAAAGACTACGAGGTCAGGGACGGAGACATTATCTACTTTAGGTTCAATGTTTGACTATCTTTATACTTATGTTTAAAGAATTGGACCTTCAGACCAAGAGCGACATTGAGAACTACTTCCAAAGCAGGGACTATATGGTTATTGCGGTACCAAAGGAGGAGCTAATAAGGGTTTACACCCTGCGTGCCACGAGAACGGTGGAGACCGCAAGGAGGGTGCACGCCCTTGAGGGTGAGCCTCTTGAAATGCTGGGCTATACCATACTCTCCGCCCTGCTCCTCACATCCCTTGTGAAGCATGCAACACCTCAGAAAGTGCTCTTTAGGGTGCAGAACGATTGCGGTGTGGTGGTTGCAGAGGCGGACGGCAAGGGCAGGGTAAGGGGTTTTCTGGAAGGAGAACCACAGGCATGCTGGAACTCGGGTACCCTAAGCGTGGTAAAGGAGCTAAGGCTTGGAACACCCTACACCAGCATAGTCCCAGTGGTGGGCAGGAACATCAAAGAGGCTCTTTCCTTCTACTTTGAGCAGTCAGAACAAACAAGGAGCTACCTTGATATGGCTATTTCATTTGATGAAAAGGGCAGTGTCCTACAGGCGGAGGCATACCTTGTGCAGGTGCTCTCTGGCGTTTCGGAGAAAAGCATTGAGCTTTTGGAGGAAAACCTCAGAAGCCTTTCTCTCAAGGGCGAAAGACCAGAAGATACAGCCCTCCATATCCTGAAAAACATGAACCCAAGGCTCATAGGTCTCAAGGAGGTGGAATACTACTGCCCCTGCAGTGAGGAGATAGCCCGCTCAAGCCTGATGCTTTTGCAAGAGGAGGAGCTCCAAGATATACTAAGCGATGGTCCTGCGGAAGTGGTCTGTAAGTTTTGTAAGAGGGTCTACCGCTTTAGCAGGGAACAGCTTATGTTATAATTTTTCCAAGACCGCACCTTTCCCGACTGGGTTGACCCGAAAGGGTTTTGGGAAAGGGTGGCAAAACCCAAGGAGGAAAATATGGCTGTAGTTTCTATGAGAGACCTTTTAGAAGCTGGTGTCCACTTCGGACACTCAAAGGGCAGATGGAACCCCAAGATGGCACCCTATCTCTACGGTGTGCGTAACGGTATACACATCGTAGACCTCAACAAAACGGTGGTTTTCCTTGAGCAAGCCTATCACTTTATAGCGGACAGCGTGGCACAGGGTGCGGAGGTGCTCTTTGTGGGCACAAAAAAGCAGGCAAAGGATGTGATAAAGGAAGAGGCGGAAAGGGCTGGCGTGCCATACGTGAACGAAAGATGGGTAGGTGGGCTTCTTACCAACTTTAGGACTGTCCGTAAAAGTATCCTTAAGCTCCATACCCTTGAGAGGATGGAAGCGGAAGGTGTCTTTGATGTGCTTCCTAAAAAAGAGGTAAGAGAACTAAAGAGAAAGATGGAAAGGCTCAGAAAGCTGTATGGTGGCATAGTAAACATGGAAAGGCTACCCAGCATCATCTGGGTTGTGGACACAGTGAGAGAAGCCATAGCGGTCCAGGAGGCTAAAAAGCTGGGCATAACTGTGGTAGCCATTGCGGACTCCAACTGCGACCCAGACTTGATAGACTACCCTGTTCCAGGAAACGATGATGCAATAAAGTCTATAAAGCTCCTTACCTCAAAGATTGCGGATGCAGTACTTGAGGGCAAGCAGAGAAGGGAAAGCCTTGGAGAGGCTGCAATTGAAGTGCCAAGGAGAAGGGTCATTGCGGTTGAGGAAGAAGAAAAAGTGCTCTTTGAGAAGGCTATGGAAATGTCCGAGAAATACGAATACATTGACAAAGGCGCAGAGGAGGAGTAAGCATGATAAGTGCGGAGATGGTAAAGACCTTAAGAGAGATGACCGGTGCAGGCATGTTAGAGTGCAAGAAGGCTCTCGAGGAAGCAGGCGGTGATATGGAAAAGGCAAAGGAAATACTCAGAATAAGAGGGCTCGCCAAAGCGGACAAAAAGGCAGGAAGGGAAACAAAGGAAGGCATAATCTATGCTTATGTGTCAGAAGATAGAAAAACAGGAGTGCTTATAGAACTAAACTGCGAGACAGACTTTGTGGCAAAAAACGAACACTTTGTGGAGCTTGCCTTGAATATCGCCAAGCACATAGCAAGCATTCCAGAGAACAAGGACAGGGCAGGCACTGGTGAAGATATTGCAAGCCAAGCCTATGCACAGGACACAAACATAAGCGTAGGAGACCTCATAAAGTCCGCTATAGCCAAGATAGGAGAGAACATACAGCTGAGAAGGTTTGTAAGATACGATACCGAGGGATTTGTGCATGCCTATGTGCATGGCATAGGAAAGGTAGGCGTGCTTATAGACTACTTTGCTCCAAGCCTTAACGACCAGACACTT
>Ga0209823_100017_pt1 | contig 11304 bp, 13 predicted proteins | sample GXS201metaG_FD_185475 | JGI IMG/M metagenome (GOLD analysis project Ga0209823, IMG submission 185475) | Hot spring microbial communities from Gongxiaoshe hot spring, China to study Microbial Dark Matter (Phase II) - GXS 20120812B (SPAdes)... ...
ATACATAAGGTTATAAAGGACAAGCCCATAATAAAAGTTCCCGGTTGTCCCCCAATAGCGGAGGTGATGACGGGAGTTATAATGCACCTAGTTCTCTTTGATTCCATTCCTCCCCTTGACTCTCAGGGAAGACCGAAGCAGTTCTATGGCAACAGAATTCACGATACATGCTACAGAAGAGCCTTTTTCAACGCAGGTCAGTTTGTGGAAAGGTTCGACGACGAGGGTGCGAAAAAGGGATGGTGCCTTTATAAGGTGGGTTGTAGAGGTCCGACCACTTACAACTCCTGCGGAAACATTCGTTGGTATAACGGGCTTTCTTACCCCATACAGGCAGGTCATGGTTGTATAGGCTGTTCGGAGGACAACTTCTGGGACAATGGACCCTTCTACCAAAGGCTTACCACCATACCAGTTCCCAATGTGGAGGCAAACGCAGACAAGGTGGGTGTAGCTGTAGCAGCTGCAGCGGCGGCTGGTGCAGTAGCCCACGGCGTTATATCAAAGCTAAGGTCAAAACCTAACAAGAAAGGAGGTGAATAATCATGGCAAGGGTTGTAGTTGACCCAGTAACAAGAATTGAGGGACATCTTAGGATTGAGCTTATAGTGGATGAAAAGTCTGGTAAGGTGGTGGATGCGGTATCCTGTGGCACCATGTGGAGGGGCATTGAGCTTATTCTCAAGGGCAGAGACCCAAGGGATGCGTGGGCTTTCGCCCAAAGAATATGCGGAGTTTGCACTTCTATACATGCCCTTGCTTCAGTTAGAGCGGTGGAGGACGCCCTTGAGATAAAAATCCCTAAAAATGCTAACTATATAAGAAACATCATGTATGGCTCACTACAAGTTCATGACCATGTAGTCCACTTCTATCATCTCCACGCCCTTGATTGGGTCTCTCCTGTAGAGGCTCTTAAGGCTGACCCCGTGCAGACCGCAGTGCTTCAAAACCAGCTCCTTGAAAAGTATGGTGCCATAGCGGACCTTATGCCCGACCCACTCGGAAGAAGGGCGTATCCTAAGAAGTTCCCAAAGGCAACACCCGGATACTTTAGAGCCTTCCAAGAAAAGATAAAGAAGGTTGTAGAAAGCGGTCAGCTTGGTATCTTTGCAGCACACTGGTGGGACCATCCAGACTACAAACTCCTACCACCAGAGGTTCACCTTATGGCGGTAGCCCACTACCTTAACATGCTTGATGTGCAAAGGGAGCTCTTTATCCCTCAGGTGGTCTTTGGTGGCAAAAACCCACACCCTCACTACATAGTGGGCGGTATGATGTGCTCTATTTCTCTCAACGATATGAACGCACCTATAAATGCGGAAAGGCTTGCGGTGGTTGAGGATGCCATATACACACAGGCGGAGGCGGTAAACCTCTTTTACCTTGTAGACCTGTTGGCCATAGGGCACATATATGTGCAAAAGGGTCAGACATACGGAGGGGGTCTTGCTAAGAAGAGGGTAATAGGCTATGGTGAGTTTCCCGACGAGCCTTACAGCGGAATAAAGAACGGAGACTATCACAAACAGGTGCTTTATCACTGTAATGGTGTTGTAGAAGACTTCGCAGAAGGTATAGAAAAGGCTAAGTATTATCCCCTTATGGGGAAGGACTTTGCAGACCCAGGGGTAATCCAAGAATATGTAGCCCATTCGTGGTATAAGTATCCCGATGAAAAGAGTGGGCTTCATCCTTGGGATGGTATAACCGAGCCTAACTATACGGGTCCAAAGGAAGGAACAAAGACCCACTGGAAGTATCTTGATGAAAAGGGTAAATACTCATGGATAAAGTCTCCAAGATGGAAGGGTAAACCTTGCGAAGTGGGACCCCTTGCAAGGTATATAGTGGTCTACACTGGTGTAAAGCAGGGTCATATAAAACCCAGTTGGATGGATGAGATGATAGTAAGGCAGATAGATACTGTTTCTAAGGTGCTTGAATTACCCCCACATGTATGGCTTCCCACAACCGTTGGAAGGACTGCGGCCAGAGGTCTTGAGGCACAGGTGGGTGTGGCAGCGAACCTATACTTTATGAAAAAGCTCTACGATAACATAAAGGCAGGGGATACATCCGTTGCCAACATGGAAAAGTGGGAACCATCCACTTGGCCCAAAGAAGCAAAGGGTATAGGCCTCACAGAAGCACCAAGGGGTTCACTTGGACACTGGGTGATAATAAAGGATGGGAAGATAGCCAACTATCAATGTGTGGTTCCCACCACATGGAACGGAGGAGCAAGAGACCCCATGGGAGGTCAGGGTGCCTTCGAAGAGTGTATGAAGGACACACCCCTTAAGGTAGTCAATAAACCCCTTGAAGTCCTAAGAGGCATTCACTCCTTTGACCCATGCCTTGCCTGTTCAACGCACCTTTATGACACAGAGGGCAAAGAGATCCTTGAGATAAGAGTTCAAGGCTCACAGCCCCTATGCTACTGAGGAGGAAAGCCATGAGAGAGGAGACAATAAAGAGAATTTACATCTTTAGCCCATCTTTGAGGATATGGCATTGGATAAACTTTCTCTCTATCACCATCCTCTTCCTCACAGGTCTTTACATAGGAAACCCCTTTTTCATAGGCTCTACGGGTCATGAAGCAACCTACGCCTACGCCCACAACCTTACGATGGACTTTATAAGGCTTATTCACTTTTCCGCAGGCTACGTGCTTTTGTTTTCCTTCCTGTTTCGCCTCTTTATAGCCTTTTTCCACAAGGGAGACAGGCTCTTTATCCCAAAGGTCTGGAAAGTTGAGTTCTGGAAGGGCGTGGTGGAAATGGTTCTTCACTACCTTTTTATAAAGCCTTGGCACAGAACCTATATAAGAAACCCCCTTGCAAGACTTGCCTACTTTCTCCTTTATGTAGCCATAGCCTTTATGATAATCACGGGCTTTGCCATGTATGGACTATCTGACCCTAATGGATTCTGGGCAAAAGTCTTTGGCTGGGTTGTTCCAATGCTCGGCGGTGAGTTTATGGTTCATATGTGGCATCATTGGACTGCTTGGCTCATAGTTTTCTTTGTTATAGTGCATGTATACATGGTGGTAAGGTTTGACGCGATAGAAAAGGAAGGAGAGGTTTCCTCTATGTTTAACGGAATGAAAAACTTCAAAGAAACTCCTGTGGATGTGGAGGATGTAGCTTGAGGGTGCTCCTTCTGGGTGTGGGAAACGTGCTCCTCTCAGACGAGGGGCTTGGTGTAAGGTTGGTAGAGGAGCTAAGGAGACGCTACAGGTTCTCTCCAGATGTGGAGCTCATAGACGGTGGAACGCTTGGTATAGAGCTCCTTTACTTTATAGAGGGCTTTGATAGGCTTTTGCTGGTGGATGCTGTGCTGGGAGGCTCTCCTCCTGGCACCCTTTATAGGTTTGAGGGTGAAGAGGTAAAGGCTTACTTTAGAAAAAAGGTCTCCGCTCATGAGCTTGGCATTCAAGAAGTGCTTGCCATAGCCCAAATGCTGGGAAAAGCTCCAAAAGAGATAGTTCTCCTCGGTATGGAGCCAGAGAGCTTAGAGATTTCCCTTGAACTTTCTGAAAGTGTAAGGTCAAGGTTTGAGGAGCTTATATCTGCGGTCCTGCGGGAGTTAGAAAGATGGGGTGTGAGCTATGAAAGAGTTGAACCTGCAGGAGTTTAAGGAGCTTATAGCCTCTGGAAAGACCTTTGTCCTTTATGTAAGGTCTGAATCTAAAAAGAACACCATAAAAGAGGTTTTTGACACGGATGTGGTTATTCCAGAGCTTGAAAGAGTTTATGCTGATAGCCTTGAGTTCTACTCCATAAACGCAGATGAGAACATGGAAATCCTCAGAAGCTACAAACTACCTTCCTTGGTGCTTTTTTCTGAAGGGAAAGAAGTGAGGGTTCTTGAAGGCATAAGGGCATGGAGTGAATATTTGGAGGCTCTATCATGCTTATGAACGCACCCGCTATACTGATGGAGCTGGTTCAGGCTCTTAAAGACCTTTATGAAAAGGGTGAGGAGCACATCATCTACATAAACAAACTACCCCTCTCTGAGGAAGACAGGGAGGTGCTTCTTGACGTGCTTGGAGAGGGTCAAGTTAGGATAAGCCTATTTTCAAAGGTTCAGCCTGTGGAGTGGAGAGAGACGGGCATAAGCGGTGTGTGGATAGGCGTTTTCTATGACAGAGACAACAAGCCCATACTGGAAACCATAGAGGTTTGTCACTTTCCACAGCTTGCGAAGGCTCAAAGGGAAGATATAGAGGAGTCAATTAGGGTTTTAAAGGAAAGGCTTGAAGTTATAGTCCCTCCGCTAAACCCCCAAAGACCGCCTGACCAAGACTAAGACCTCCATCGTTGGGTGGAACCTTTTGATGGGTATAAACCCTAAAGCCCGCATTTTCAAGAAGTTCCTTTATCTTGCTTACCAAAGGGTCGTTTTGCATAACGCCACCAGAAAGGCAGACCCTCTCTAAGGAAACCTCCCGAGCTACTCTAAGGCATATATGAGCCAAAGTGTTTATGAACCTTGAAACCGCTCTTACAGGCTCTCTTTCTTCCATAAGAGCAAGGAACATGAGCTTCCAGTCTATGATGCCATCTTTTAACTCAAAAGGATAAGCGTCCTTCACAGAGTAGTCATACAAGTCCTCAAGCATCATGCTCGCCTGTCCTTCGTAGCTCAAAGTGTGCCTTATGTTAAGCAATGATGCAACTGCGTCAAAAAGCCTACCGACAGAGCTCGTATAGGGTGAGTTTACACCCCTCTTCCATGCTATGTAAAGGTTCTTAAGCTCTTTTTCCTCAAAGCACCTAAGGGTAGGAAGCTCAAGGTCAAGAGCCTCTTCGTGAAAAAGTTCAAAAAGTATGGAGAGGGCTACCCTTCTTGGTTCTTTTACCGCCCTTTCTCCACCTATGAGCCTAAAGGGTCTGAAATGAAAAAGCCTCATGTAAGAGCTATAATCACACTCTAAAAACTCGCCACCCCAGAGAGTCCCATCTTCACCGTAGCCCGTCCCATCCCAAGCTATACCAAGCACCTTATCCCTTAGCTGGTTCTCCGCCATACAAGAGAGAATATGTGCAAAGTGGTGCTGGACTCTTGCAAGAGGTATGTTTTTCTCCGTGCTAAAAACCTCAGCCCACCTTGTGGTCTCATACCTTGGATGCATATCGCATACAACAACCTCTGGCTCAAACTCATAAAGCCTCATAAGGTCAAAAACCATCTCCTCAAAGGCTTTCAAGGTCTCCAGATTCTCCACATCTCCCACATGCTGGCTGATTATCACCCTATCACCAAAGGCAAGGGAAAAGGTGTTTTTCAGCATACCCCCTACCGCAAGAACCTTTCTTTTTAGAGAAAAGGGCAAAGTTATAGGCATAGGTGCGTAGCCTCTGGACCTTCTTATAGGCGTAGGAGTCCCGCCAATAACCTTCATCACAGAATCATCACACCTTCTTTTTATGTCTCTGTTGTGGAGCAGTATAAAGTCAGAGAGCTTTGAAAGACCTCTTAGAGCCTCCTCATTATCTATAACTATGGGCTCTTCTGAAAAATTCCCAGAAGTGGCAACGAGAGGAAAGTCTAAACCTCTCAAGAGAATATGATGCAAAGGTGAGTAGGGAAGAAAAGCTCCAAGCATTTTTAGCTCTGGTGCTACAGAGGGTGCAAGACCTCCCTTGTATTTTGTCAAAACTATGGGTCTTTCTGGAAGTGTAAGAAGAAGGAGCTCAAGCTCAGAGGGCTCCGCATATTTCTTGAGCTGTGGTAAGTCTCTAAACATAACCGCAACGGGCTTTTCTTTTCTTCTTTTCCTATCTCTGAGAAGATTCACCACATCTTCCCTTGTGGCATCACACATGAGATGAAATCCTCCCACACCCTTTACCGCAACTATCTTGCCGTCTTTTAGTAGCTCCAGCGTCAAGGTCAAAGCCTCGTCCCTCTCCGCAATGAGCCTACCCTCTGATGAGTATAGGCTTAGCCATGGACCGCACTCTGGGCATGCGTTAGGCTGAGCATGAAAGCGTCTATTAGAAGGTTCATGGTATTCCCTCTCACATTCATAGCACATTTTGAAAAGCTTCATAGTGGTGTTGGGTCTATCGTAAGGCAAGCTCTCTATTATGGTGAACCTTGGTCCACAGTTGGTGCAGTTTATAAAGGGATAGAGGTATCTTCTATCAGAGGGGTCGAAAAGCTCTCTAAGGCAGTCTTCGCATGTGGACATATCTGGAAGCACAAAAACCTCCTTTTGTCCTGTATCTGAGCTCTCTTTTATTTCAAAGTCTGAGTATCCCGCAGGCTGTAGAAAGCTAAAGTCCACAGAATGTATACGAGCAAGGGTAGGTTTTTCTCTGTTTAGCTTTATGAGAAATTCCTCAAGCACTCTCCTTTCCCCCTCTACCTCTATGTATACGCCCCTTGAATCGTTTATCACAAAACCCCTAAGCCCAAGCTCCTTCGCAAGTCTATAAACAAAAGGTCTAAAACCTACACCTTGAACCGCACCTTTTATGCTTACGCAAAGCCTTTCAAGCACCATTTAAAATATAGTTGTATGGAACTAAAAAGTATAAAAGAAGCAAGGACTGAGCTTGAAAAACATCTATTATTCCTTGCCTGGTTGTCTGAAGAATTTAGAAGAATGGGTAAAAATCCTCCAATTCTCGTGGACGGTAGTGCTGTTGAAGTTTACACCTACGGGTACTACATGTCTGGCGATATTGACCTTGTAGGAAACAGAGAAATGGTTAGAGATATATTGCTTTCTACTGGTTATTTCAGAGAGTATGGAAGGCTTTTTATATCTGATGAGCTTGAACTTTTTGTAGATATTCCCGACTATAGGCTTAGTGGAAGTTATGAAAAGGTCAGAAGGATTAGTACAAAGGAGCTTGAAGGGGATATATATGTTATAGGCTTGGAAGACCTAATCCTTGATAGGCTCTCCGCTTGTAAGTTCTGGAAGAGCGAAGAGGATTGTAGGATGTCTGAATTTCTAATTAGGAAATATCTGGAAGAGCTTGATATAGAATACCTTCAAAATAGGGCGACAGAGCTTGGAGTTTATGAGGAGCTTTACGCTATATTATATCCTTATGAGGGAAATAAACATAAGCCTTGAGGATATAAGGCAAAGATACTACGAGGAAAAGCTAAAGAGGCTTGAAATGGGTTATCCTCTCAAGTTTAGAAGAACAAGACCAAGAGACCCTTTTAAGTCAAAGGCTATGGTTGAATGGCTTTTAAGAATAACACCACCTGCAAAGGATATTCTTTCTGGCGATGCTTTTGATAGGCTTTTTAGGGAGAGGGATAAATAAGCTCATCCTCAGAAACCTTTAAAACTACTCTTTACTAAAAAGCGGTGCAATCTCAAGAGGATTGGCATACAGCATAGCCCTTATAAAAAGCTCCTCCTGCTTTTCTCTCCATCCCAAAAATAACTCTTAAGAAACTCTTCTTGGGTCATTACTGAGATTATAAGCTCTTTCTTCACCGTAGTCCACCCTAATGCCAAGCTCGTCAAGAACAGCCTAAAGCTCCTCTATTTTCCCTTCAAACTCCGTTATTTCAAAATCAATGTCCATAGTGCTTTTTGCTTTGTTTACCTTATAGAAACTTAAAGCACTCCTTCCTATGGCTATTAGCTTGCACCTTATCCCTTTCTCAGATAACTTTTCCAACAGCCTTTCGTATACGACCCTCATACCATAACCTCTCCACAAAAGCCCTATAGTATTGATTGAGTTCTTCTTTTGGGATTTGCTTAGGCTCTTTTACCCTTATAATCTCTTCCAGATAAGCGTTCCGCAAGTTGTATATTTCAAAGTCCCTTTTGAAAGTCCAATACCAAGATAGTGCTTTTTCAAGCTCTTGGCTGTCTTGAGGTAAACTCCTTGCGGTTTTTCATCAAAAAGTGCGTCCAGCCATAGCCTTTTTATGAGCTCAAACTTCACCATTACATAAATCATAGCTTTGCACTAAGTTTCCAATTCAAGGCTCTTAAGCAAAAGGTCTCTTCCTCCTCTAATTTCTGTGTTTAGCCCACCGCACTTGGGACAGAGGGCGTTTAACTCTTCCTTTTCAAACTCCTCCATACAGTCAAAGCAGAAAACCTTGAGCTTTTCTATCTGTATGTGAAGCTCCGCATCCTGAGCATGTGTTCCCTCTTTGAAGGTTTCAAAGGCAAGCTGGAGAAGGTGAGGCTCAACGCCAGAGAGGACACCCACAAGAAGCTCAACCTTAAGAACCCTCTTAGCCCCATGAAGAGCTACCTGCTCTTCTATAAGCTCAAAGAGGCTTTGCACTATGGAAAACTCATGCATCAGCAAATCCTTGGAAGTAGCTCGCCAGCAGGTGGCTCTAAAAACCTTTTTGTTCCGTAAGGGGTTCTAAGGACAACCGCTGGTCTGCCCTCTGGCTTGACCGCATAGCCTATAAGGCTGGCTTCTTTTGCTTTTGGATGTGCCCTTAGGACCTCTAAAGCCTTCTCCGCATCTTCCCTCTTTACCGCCAATACAACTCTTCCCTCACAGGCAAGATGGTAAGGTTCTAAGCCCAAAAACTCACATAAACCAAGCACTTCCTGTCTTATAGGAATTTTTTCTTCCTCTACGAGAAAGGAAACCATAGAAGATTGAGCCCATTCATGAAGAACTGCAGATAGTCCTCCTCTTGTTGGGTCTCTCATGGCGTGAACCTCTACACCGCTTTTTAGAAGATGCTCTACCAAGTCCCAAAGGGGTTGGCAATCGCTTCCAAAGTCTTCACCAAATTCAAAGCCTTCCCTTTGGGCAAGCACGCAAGCACCGTGGTCTCCTATAGGTCCAGAGACTATTATGGCATCGCCTTCCTTTACATTTCTACAGGATAGACCCTCGTATATGACCTCACCAATTCCAGAAGTGCTTATAAAGACGCCATCCGCCTGACCCGAGGGAACAACCTTTGTATCACCTGCCACAAAGAGCACTCCAACCTCTTCTGCGGTCTTTGCCATACTTTTTACTATCTTCTCCAGCTCTTCGTAGGGGAATCCCTCTTCTATTATGAAGGAGACGGACATATAAAGGGGCTTTGCTCCCATTACCGCAAGGTCGTTCACAGTGCCTGCAACTGCCAACTTCCCTATATCTCCACCTCTGAAAAAGAGAGGCTTCACGGTAAAGGCGTCTGTGGTGAAGGCTACCTTTGAAGAGAGCTTAACAATAGCAGAGTCCTCAAGGGTGGAGAGGATAGGATTTCCAAGGTATTTCAAGAAAAGCTCCCTTATTAACTTCCAAGTTTCCTGACCACCACCGCCTTCAGAAAGTCTTATCCTCTTCATGGTTCTACCTCAGTGGGTTGTGCATACAGAACACAGGTCAAAACTCCTCAGCACCATCTGGGCATGAAGTTTGCTTTTTAAACCAACCATCGCCTTTTCCGCTACACCAAGAAAGTTTTCACACCTTGGACCAAGGTTCCATTGGGAAGGTGTGATTATAGCGTAATCTTGTATACTTCCATTCCTTACGCTAAGCCTGTGTATGAGTGTGCCTCTTGCCGCCTCCACTATGCCGTATCCTATACCCGTAGCCTTTGATGGGAACCTTCCAAGGCTTGTAGATTTCTCCTGTAGCACTTCCTTTAACCTTTCTATCCAAAGCTCTATGACTTCAACTATACTCCATACTTCAAGAACCCTTGCCAGCACACGCACCGCAAAGGAATCTTTGAACTCTTTGTGCATACTCTTTACCATAAGGTTTCCCGACATAAGCTGTCTTGCGAGGGGTCCTGTCTCAAAGGGCATGCCTTTGTACCTTACAGGCTTAGCTCCCGAATAAGAGGGTGCATTAAGCTCTTCAATCTGGTCAACCTTCAACCTTCCATGCACTACCCTTTTCATAAAGTAGCCGCAAGGGGCATAAAGACCGCCACCGCTTATAAGCCTGTCATAAGAGCTTCCCAAGGTGAGCAAACCTTCCCTATGGCAAAGCTCAAGGAAAAGCCCAGCATCACCATTGAGCTTCTGCCAGCTACCTTCCTTTAAACACTTGACAAACTCAGCCTCTTCCATGCCTACCACATAGTTTAGGAAAAAGTGCTTCAGCTCAAGAAGTATCTGCCTAAGGGATGTCAGCTCTTTTACAGAGGGTTCTGAGGTTATGCCTCCGGGAATGGCGTAGGAAGAGTGGGGCCACTGACCAGAAAAAAGGGCTATCCCCTTTGCTATTTTTGAAGCCATGTTTATAGCTGTGTGCCATCTTTCACCTCTAAAGGGCTCGTAAAGACCTCTGAGCCTTTCTTCCAAAAGAATAAAGTCAGGCATCATAAATAGGTAAAACCATTTCACGTGGTTCTGTAGAACTTCAAGGCTCTGTGTTATGTTTCTTACGAGCTTTGCCTTCTCCGTTGGCTTTATACCCAGGACATCCTCTATTGCTCTGACTGACGCTATAAGATGTGCATGACCGCATATGCCACAGACCCTCGGTGTTATCACGAGGGCGTCCATGTAGTGCCTTCCCACAAGAACCCTCTCTATTCCCCTCATGGAGTTGATGCGTATTCTCGCATCCTCTATAAGCCCATCCTTCCAAAAAAGCTCAAGCCTTGCCTCTCCCTCAACTCTTGGAAGTTCTAAGTTTTCAACCTTCACCCTTTAACCTCTCCGGTGCAAACATTTTGGCGATGCCAGAGAGCATTATGTATCCTCTCTTTGAAACTCCTATGGGAAGCTCCGCAGGAATACCTGCGTACTGCTTTGTCTCCCAAAGACCTAACCTTGGAAAGTCATACTCCGTGCATCCAAAGCAGGGTGTCCCCGCCCTTGTCTTTGAGCTAACGCTGTTCCAAAGTATGGTATTGCAGGAGCTGTAGCTAAGTGGTCCTCTACAGCCAAAGTGATAAAAAAGACATCCCCTTTTTGAGCCAAGCTCCTCCGCCTCCACCTTCCATTCAAAGTATTCGTTCCTCGTGCATCCCCAGTGGGTAAGAGAAGAATAAAAGGCTTTTGGTCTGCCCCACTGGTCAAGCTCTGGCTTTATACCCTCCGCAAGCATAAGCATTGTTCCCACTATCCATTCTGGATGTGCAGGACAGCCAGAGAGGTTTATCACCGGCATACCACTTCTTGACTTAAAACCCTCATCCAGCAGTCCCCTTCTTTCCTTAAACCTATAAGAAAGACCACATACAGTCTCATCCGCAAGGGCTGGAATGTTCCCATAGACCGCACAGTTTCCAACCGCTATCACATATTTGGCAATTTTACACAGCTCTCTTGTTTCTACTTCGTCGGTTCTCACCGCACCCTCCACTATAAGTATG
>Ga0209823_100018_pt1 | contig 11132 bp, 11 predicted proteins | sample GXS201metaG_FD_185475 | JGI IMG/M metagenome (GOLD analysis project Ga0209823, IMG submission 185475) | Hot spring microbial communities from Gongxiaoshe hot spring, China to study Microbial Dark Matter (Phase II) - GXS 20120812B (SPAdes)... ...
CCACTACAAGGTCTGGAGAGCCATGTATAGAGTTCTCTTTAAGGGTGTGATAGTTTTCCTTTAAGACCAGCACTATATCTGGCTGGACCACATGGTAAGGAGACAAAACCACATCCACTGGAGAAATGTAGACTTCTCCCAAGGCTTTTTCTTCTACATGCTGAGAAAGAAGTCTATAGAGCGTCCCTACTATTTTTTGATGCCTCAGACTTGATGCTGGCATTTCAAAAAGCTCTCCGTCAATTATCTCATACCTTTTTTCTTCCTTAAGGTTTATGTAGTCCTCATATGTCCAAGCCTTTTCTCTTATAGTCATCTCTTACTTCTCCGCGTGCACCTCTGGCATAACCATATGTATGGCGTTCCTCTTTAAGAGATTTACACAGACATAGACACACAAGGCACAGCCCTTGCACCGTTCTTGCACCACGAAGGCATGATGCTCCTCATCAGTATACATAAGGGTGTTTGGCTCAGGGCAGAAAAGGGTGCACTGCTTGCAGTTGTACTTACTGCACTCTTCGTTTATGACCTCTGCCACATAGTACATGCCTTGCCTCCTAAAAAGTTAATATAGGTGTTTATAAGTTATAACTCTTGAAGTTTTTGTCAACAGAATTATATTTCTTTAACTGAACGCTTATGGGTGTGTCCCTTTTTGTTGTTTTCTTGCTCTTCCATATATCCTTTGCAGGGGAAGACTGCTCCAGGGAAGAACTCTTAAAGAAAGTTGTCACACTCATGGAAAGGCATTATCTCTGGTGGGATAGGATAAAGGACGCGCGGTTGAGAAATGAACAGGAATTGATAGAACAGATAAGAAAGATAGGCGACCGCTGGACTTCTATAACAAGACAAGAGGAAGATAGGCTTTGGTATTCAAGTTCAAAGATGATAGGTTTGGGTGTGCGATGGGATGACAAGGGTTATGTGGTTAAGGTTTTCCCCGGGTCTCCCGCAGAACAATATGGCGTCAAAGAGGGTGACCTTATATTAGCCATAAACGGTGTAAATGACAAAAACCAGTGGAGGAGAGTTATAAGAGAGGTAGAAAAGGGAGGAATCATAAACCTTGAAATAATAAGGGAAGGGCTGTTTATAGAGATAAAGGTTTTAAAGGGTGAATTCTCCGTGCCTGTAATAGAAGAAGTGAGGCTAATAGATCATGGAGACAAAAAAATAGGATATATAAAGCTCGTAAGCTTCACACAGCCTGCGGTAGAGCAGTTTAGGGAGGCTATGGAAAAATTCAACACCAACAACATAGATATCCTTATACTTGACCTAAGGGATAACGGTGGTGGGCTCATCTCTGTAGCCAAAAGTATAGTGGATATGTTGATAGGTGGTGAGGGAGTGATGTTTTACCTTGAGGGTAGGGGAAGAAACTTAGGGGTATACCAGTTTACAAACAAGCAGGGCTTTAATAAACCAATTGTTGTGCTTGTTAATAAACATACCGCCTCCGCGTCGGAGCTGGTAGCCAGCCTGCTCAAAAGGTATGCGGGTGCAGTTATAGTGGGGGAAAACACGGTGGGCAAGTATGTAGGGAGCAACATGTATATGCTTGACTCCTGCGGTAATGTGTTAAGGCTTATCACCTTTGAGATGAAACTTCCAAATGGTGAGCTTGTGACTACCGATAAGGGTATAAACCCCGACTGCAAGTTAGATGGCGGAAATCCTATAGACCGTTCTCTTGAATGTCTTTCTTCTCATACTCTTGGAGTATCTCCTGCAGGACAGCCCTGAGTTCATTTCTGGTTTTGTTTGTGTCTACGCCTATTGCATAAGGAGGAGGAACAAAGTTTTCTTTTTGCCTTAGATACACCTCAAGGTCCGCATCGGATATATCCTGCCTTTCCTTAAGCCTTTTAATCACAACCTGCTCCTCTGCGTGAGCGAGCAAAAATATAGCATTTGGAAAGTTTTTCCTTACCAGTTCTCTTTGCCAATCCTGAAGGAAAGTTGCATCAAGCACTACATTTTTACCACTGCAGACCAATTCTTTAGCCCTTTTTATCATTTCCTCATAAACTCTTTTTGTCCATTCTTGTGAATATATACCTTCACCGTAGCCAGATTTAGCACTCTCATAGGGGTTTATTCCAGCAAGCTCTTTTCTTATTAGGTCGCTCCTTAGCCACTCAAAGCCAAAGTCTTGGTGAAGTATGCTTGCAAGAAAGGATTTGCCAGAGCCAGAAAGACCCATAACCACTACTATCATCTAATGCCAAGATGTTCCAAGAGAGCTGGGCTATAGCCTTCTATAACCTTGTAGCTCCCAAGTATTATGTTGTATGGAGTTCCCTGCACATTTAACTTTTCCGCTATCTTTATGTGCTCATAAACAAGAGGACACTCCTTTACCTTTGGAGGTCTTCCGTCAAACTTTCCAGATAGGACTTCATCAAGTGCTTTTAGTTTATCCTTTGAGCAGGCTATGTAATAAGACTTGGCATGGCTTTCTGGAAAGCTCCTAAAAGGTAAAAGAAAAACATAGACCTTTACCTTGTCTAAGTTAGGTCTTAGGGCTTGCCACTCTTTCCTGCAGTGTCCACAGTCGGGGTTTATAAAGGTTATAAGCTCCCTTTTCCCTTTACCTACCACGATAGCCTTGTTGAGGGGTATTTCTTTAACTTGAGACCTTATAAACTCTGTGTATAGGTCTTGGGCAAGACTAAGCCTTAAAAGTAGCAAGAGAGTTAATAAAAGCCTCATGGTTTAAATTATAAGCTCTTTTATTCTGTCTACCACCGCCTGTATTATCCAGTCAGGGGTTGACGCACCAGCGGTAAGACCTATTTTTTGAGCTCCTTCAAACCATTCTCTTCTTAGCTCCTCTGGTGTTTCTATGTGGTAGCTGTTGGGGTTGAGAGATTTGGATATCTCATATAGCCTTCTTGTGTTTCCACTGTTTTTCCCACCTACTATAACCATCACATCCACTTGTGGAGCAAGCTTGTATACATCCTCTTGACGCTCAGAGGTGGCGTTGCATATGGTGTTTATCACTTTTACTTCCCTTGCCCACAAGGCTATTTCACCTACCACCTCTTTGAAAAACTGTTCGTTTTGAGTAGTTTGTGCCACTATGCCAACCTTTTCCTTCCCGAGAACCGCCTTTAGGTCTTCTTTGCTTTCCACCACCACGCCTTTGCCACCACACTCTTGTAGGTATCCCAGAGTGCCTATAACTTCTGGATGGTTTTTCTCTCCCACAAGCACCACAAAGTATCCCTCTTTGCAGAGCTTTACCACCGCCTCATGAACCGCCTTTACAAAAGGACATGTAGCGTCCACAAGCCTTACACCCTTTGAGAGAAGTTCCCTTTCCTTCTGTGGTGGTATGCCATGAGAACGCACTATCACCGTGCTGTTTTCATCCAGCATGCTTTCATCTTCTAAAAGCATAAGACCCTTGCCTTCAAGTCTTTTAACTTCCTGAGGGTTGTGTATGAGAGGTCCCATGCTGAAAACTTTTCCGCCTAAGTGTGTATCCTTTACCGCCTCTTCCGCAAGGTTTATAGCCCTTCTTACTCCAAAGCAAAAACCCGCATGCTCCGCCACTATTATTTGTGTCATAGATAGAAATATACACAAAACCCCCTGCTTATCTGTGAGCTATCTCATGCAAAGCAGGTCTTCCTCTGAAAAAAATCCTTCAAAGACCTTGCAGACAGCACCCTCAAGGAATACTTCCCTTAAGTCCTCGCTAAAGTCAATCTGGAGAATTTCACCACCCTTTGTATGCACTTCTACAGGCTTTTCTTTCACCAAACCCTTCATATAAGCCACTATGGCTGATGCGGTTGCTCCAGTTCCACAGGCAAGGGTCTCTCCTTCCACACCTCTTTCGTAAGTTCTTATCCTTATAGCCCTGTCTGAAACCTTCTCTATAAAGTTCACATTCGTGCCCTTAGGCTCAAACTCTTTGTGAAACCTTATAGCCCTTCCCAACTTTACCACATTTAGGTTTTGCAGGTTTTCCACCACTGCCACAAAGTGAGGCACACCCGTGTTTATAAAGCTACCTTCAATATGGAGACCATCTACTTGCAAAGATACCTCTCTGTAGTCCTTTGGGCTTGTAAGTTGGACCTTTACCCTTTTTCCACCTTCCTTGACCCACGCTTTTATCACACCCGCAAGGGTCTCAAAACGCACTTCTTCGCCTACTATACCCTTCTCATAGGCAAACCTTACCGCACAGCGAGAGCCGTTGCCACACATCTCCGCCACAGAACCGTCAGAATTAAAAAACTGCCATTTGAAGTGGTTCTTTGGGTCTTGAGGGTCTTCTATAAGGATAAGCCCATCCGCACCTACGCCCGTGTGTTGCTTGCAGAGTGCTATCACAAAGTCTTTTATATCAAGCTCAAGCCTCTTTAAAAGCTCGTATACCTTGCCATCCCTGTTGTCTATGACTATAAAGTCGTTTCCAGACCCTTGCAATTTTGTAAAGTTCATGCTATATTATTATACCTCATACCCCAGCAACCCCATGGCTCACCTCCTCCCTCGCCCCCTCCCCGGGGGTGAAAAATATGCTAAGATATTAAACCATGCTTCTTTTGAAAAGCCTTAAGGGAGAGAAAATTCCACGCTTTCCGGTTTGGCTTATGCGTCAAGCAGGTAGATATATGCCACAGTATAGAGAGCTAAGGGAAAAGGAGAAGGATTTTCTCAGCTTTTGCAAAAACGTAGACGTTGCAAGTAAGGTAAGCCTTTTACCTGTAGAGCTTCTTCAAGTGGATGCGGTGATAATCTTTTCTGACATTCTTGTGCCACTTGAGCCTATGGGTGTTAGGGTGGAGTTTCTTGAGGGTGAGGGTCCAAGGCTTGAATGGGATGGAAGTGTGAAGAGTTTAAAGAAAATATCCTTTTCTCAGGTGGAGTTTGTGGGAGAGGTCATAAGAAGGGTAAAGGCTCAGGTTAAAGATGTGCCAGTGATAGGCTTTAGTGGTGCTCCTTTTACTCTTATGTCATACATGGTAGAGGGACGCTCAAGCAAGGACTTTAAGAAGACCAAGCTCTTTATGTGGACTTCAGACCAATATGCAAACCTTATGAAACTGCTTTGTGAAAACCTCCTTGAATACCTTCTTGGTCAAATAAGGGCTGGTGCGGACCTTCTGCAGGTTTTTGATAGCTGGGCAATGCACCTCTCTTACGAAGACTTTGAAGAGTATGTCTACACTTATCTAAAACCCTTCTTTGAAGAGCTAAAAAAACATACAGACAAACCAGTTATATACTTTTTCAGAGGCTCTGGTTCTTTTTTAAGAGCCCTTGAAAACTTGCCAGTGGATGCTTTTTCTGTAGACTGGACGGTGGATATGGTCTCTGCCATGAGAGAAAGCTCAAAAGCCTTTCAGGGAAACCTTGACCCTACACTTCTTTACTGTGATGAGGAAGCCCTTCAAAAAAAGACCCTTGAGTTTCTCAGATGTATACCAAGAAAGACCAAGTATGTTTTTAACTTAGGACATGGTCTTATGCCAGATATGGAGTTAAACAAGGTAAAACTTCTCGTAGATACGGTAAAGGGCTATCGCCTCTCATGATAAGAGAGGGAAAGGTCCTTTTGGACATTGAGCTTCCAGAGGTCGTCTCTTCAAAGATGCAAGTCTTTTATAACCCACACATGAGGGAAAACAGGGACATAAGCCTTCTTATGCTCTTGAACATGCCAAGCCAAGACCTTACAGTCTGCGACCCCATGGGTGCAAGCGGTATAAGGCTTATGAGGTTTTTGCTTGAGACCAACAAGGTTAAAAAAGCCATATACAATGACATAAGCCCTTCTGCGGTAGAGTTCTTTTTGAACCTTTTGGGGTCTCATAACATTCCAGAAGATAAAGTGGAAGTATACAAGGAAGATGCAAACTTCCTTCTTAGAAAACTCAGAAACTGCCACTATGTGGATATAGACCCCTTTGGCTCACCCGTGCCCTTCTTAGAAAGCGGTATACTGCCTTTGGCAAGGTATGGCTTGCTGGCTGTGAGTGCCACAGATACCTCTGTACTTTCTGGCACATATCCAGAAACCTGTCAAAGAAGATATGGCTCAAAGCCCCTGCTTAGTGCGGAGTTTTACCACGAGGTAGGCTTACGCATCCTCATAAAAAAGGTGGTGGAAGAAGGTGCAAAGATGGACTACGCTCTAAAGCCAGTGTTTTCCTATTCCTACAGGCACTATATGAGAGCCTTCTTCATAAAGGACATAGGACCAAAAAGGACCAACGCTCTTATAAGACAAATAGGCTTTTTGCTCTACTGCGATAAGTGTCTATACAGAGAGGGTGTGCAGGTAGAAAACATAAGGCATGAGTGTCCTCACTGCAAGAATAGACTTTTGGTCGCAGGACCCCTTTGGCTTGGAAACCTTTGGGATGAGGGACTTGTCCAAAGGTTATGGGAAACAAGAGGCATGGTAGAAATCTCAGAAAACACCAATAAGCTCTTAAAAAGAATAAAAGATGAGTCAAGAGCTCAAACCTTGGGCTTTTATACCATCTCTTCCATATGCAAAGCCTTTCTCATAGGACAAGCACCCACTATAGAAAGGTTTTTAGAGGTCTTTGAAGGCACAAGAACGCATTTTAGCCCCGAGGGTTTTAGAACATCACTTAGCCACGAAGAGGTGCTAAGAAGAGCCCATGAGCTATTACAGAGAACTTAAGGACTTTATACTGCAGATAAAGGGAGACTTTTTTCTTTCGCCAAGAGATAGGTGGTTTTTGAAGTTTCTTGAAGAGGAAGGCTACCCCCTTGAGGTGGTGAAAGAAGGTATAAAAAAGTTTTTCCTTTTCCATCCACCAAATAGAGCCTCAAAGCTACCGCTTTTTATGAGCTTTGAGCAGATACGAAAACTGAAGAGGTTCTATATCAAGAAAACTTCACAAGGTCTGGACTGGAAGGAAAGGTTTCTCAAAAAACTAAGGCTTGCGGAGGAGATTTTAGGAAGAAAGATACAAGTAGAAATGCCAGAGGGTATGCAAACCGCAGAGGAAATCCTACAAAGCCTTTCTTCTGAAATAGCCAAAAAACTGTGGGATGAACTAAGCAGGGAGCAAAAAGCAAGCCTTATGAAGAAGTTTGCAAGTTTTAAGCAAGACCAAGAGCTTTTTAAGGCTATGATAAAAAGGGAACTCTTCAAGGAGAAGGGTATAAAGAGTTTATCTTTGTTCGTGGAATGACTCAGCCATAGCTACAGCCTTCATAAGAGCTTTTGCCTTATTTACAGTTTCTAACCACTCCTTTTCTGGGTCAGAGTCCGCCACTATGCCTGCACCTGCTTGAAGAAAAACCTGGTCTCTTAGTAGCACCGCAGTTCTTATGGCTATTGCCATATCCATGTTCCCCTCAAAGGATATGTAGCCCACCGCACCTGCGTATATGCTTCTTCTTTCCCTCTCAAGCTCCTCTATTATCTGCATGGCTCTAACCTTGGGTGCACCAGACACTGTCCCCGCAGGAAAGAGAGCCTTCAAAACGTCCACCGCAGAAAGACCCTCCCTTAGCTCACCTATTACATCGCTCACCATATGCATAACATGAGAATACCTTTCTACCCTCATAAAGCCCTCCACCCTTACGCTTCCTGACTTGCTTACGCGTCCCACATCGTTTCTTGCCAGGTCTACAAGCATTAAGTGTTCCGCCCTTTCCTTCTCATCCTGCAGGAGCTCCTTCTCAAGAGCCAAGTCCTCCTCGGGAGTTTCTCCCCTCCTTCTTGTCCCCGCTATGGGTCTTGTTTCTATCCTGCTCCCCTCAAGCCTTACCAAAACCTCTGGAGAAGAGCCTATTACCTTTAGGTCTCCAAAGTCTATGTAATACATATAGGGTGATGGGTTTAGAAATCTCAAAGACCTGTATATGCCCTCTGGCTCTCCAGAAAAGACCTTACTAAGCCTCTGAGACAAAACCACCTGCACTATATCTCCTTGCTCCACATACTCCTTTGCCCTTTTTACCAAACTCATAAACTCCTCTTTTGTGTAGTTTGAACGCCATTCGTTGAGGTCTATAGCTCTCTGAGGAAAGTGCATAGGATAGACGCAAGTAGTGAAAATCCTTTCTTTTATGTCTTCTATGAGCCCTTTTGCATTTTCATATTCTCTTGATATGTCCCTGTCCGCATGCAAAGGCACTATAACCTTTAGACTACCGCTTAGGTTGTCATGCACCACCACCACATCACTAAGGATAAAGAAAAGGTCAAAAACCTCAAGAGTGTCTGGCTTTTTATCCTCTATAGGCTCGTAGCACTTTATAATGTCGTAGCCCACATAACCTGCAAAGACTCCCCAGAACCTTGGAAGAGATGGGTCATGATAGGCTTTGAAGTCTTCAAGCAAGAGCTTTATTGGTCTTAGTGGGTCCCTCTCTTCAAAGAGCTTAACCCTTCCCCCTTCGTATAGGTATGCTATTCCACTTTTCCAAGCGTAATGGAAGGTATTTGCAAGTATTACGAAAGAATACCTACCCCATTTAACTCCACCTTCTGCACTCTCCAAAAGCAAGCTATACTTCCAACCTTCTTTGAGCTTAAGATAAACAGAAAGGGGTGTCTCTGTATCCGCCATAAACTCTGCGTATAGAGGTATTACCTTGTAGTCCCTTGATAGTCTATTTACCTCTTCTTGGCTTAGGTTCATCCTTCAGATAAGTGTCTATTATAACAGAAGGCAAGGTTTATGGGTTAAACTGAATTATAAATTACGCAGGGGGTGTCCAATGATAAGGAAGAGCTATCAAGAAGGCAGAAACATATGCGTGGTGAGCTTCTATGTGAAAAGGGATGATGCACAAAGGGTTGAGGTTGTAGGTGAGTGGAACGATTGGAAACCAGAGCCCATGCGCAGGAAAAAGGATGGGACTTTTTGGATAAGCAAGAGACTAAAGACTGGCAGGAGCTACCGGTTTAAATACCTTATTGACGGACAATACTGGGAAAACGAACTGTCCGCAGACCAGCAGGTTCCTAACCCCTTTGGCACCACAGACAGCCTGATTATTATCTGAGAATATCCCTTTGCACCTCTTCCGCAGTGGGCAGAGACTCCATCTTCTTTACCTTGCTTGCGTAATACATCACAGGTATAAGCACAAGGGTGAGGGTTGTAGAGCCGATAGTTCCAAATATTAGAGATATGGCAAGACCGTTAAATATGGGGTCAAAGATTATAACAAAGGCACCCACTATAACCGCTATAGCGGTAAGGAGAATAGGTCTTGTCCTTATTACTCCTGCTTCTACTACTGCAAGGTGAGGTGGCACTCCGTCCTTTATCCTCTCTTCCGCAAAGTCCACCAAAAGGATAGAGTTTCTCACTATTATTCCAGCCAGAGCTATAAAACCTATCATGGAGGTAGCAGTAAAGAAGGCGTTCATTATAAGATGCCCTGGGATTATACCCACCAATGTGAGGGGTATGGGTGCCATGATTATGCCGGGGATTCTAAAGTCCTTGAACCAGCCCAGTATAAGGACATACATGACAAAGAGGGCAACGCCAAAGGCTAAGCCAAGGTCTCTGAAGACCTCAAGGGTTATGTGCATCTCTCCATCCCACTTAACATAAATACCATCCTCCATAAGAGGCAGAGACATCCAAAGCTCCTTCACCTCTCCGTAAGGGTTCGGTAAGTTCTTTATCTGAGACCTAACATCAAGAATGCCATAGAAGGGTGCTTCTTCTCTTCCCGCCACGTCGCCTATCACATACACCACGCGTCTTAGGTTCTTGCGGTATATGGTGGTGGGTATGGTGTCCTCCTTTACTTCCACAATCTCCGATAGTGGCACTCTTTTGCCGTCTTTTGTGGGAATTTGGAGCATCTTCAAGGTTTCAAGGGTTCTGTATTTTTCATCAAACCTAACAATTATTGGAGTATGTTCTGTGTCTGTGTTTTGTATTATGCCAGCCTGATAGCCTCCAAGGAGGGCTTGTAATGTGTATACTATCTCTTGTCTTGAAAATCCAGCAAGTTTTGCCTTGTCTTCTTTTACTACAAGCCTGAGCAGTGGTGCAGGGTCTTCAAGGTATATGCCTTCATCTGTTACACTTTTGCTCTCTTTGAAAACCTTAAGCACCTTTCTGGCGAAGTCTTGCTGAGTCTTTAGGTCTGGACCATAAACTTCTGCCACTATGGGAGAAAGCACTGGCGGACCTGGTGGGACTTCCACTACCGCTACATACTTGACACCGTATTTTTGGGCTATTTCATGAACCGCAGGTCTTATCCTTTTTGCAAAATCATGAGACTGCTCTTGACGTTTGTCCTTGTTTATGAGATTTACCTGAATGTCCGCAAGGTTTGAACCTTGACGCAGATAATAGTGTCTTACAAGTCCGTTGAAGTTAAAGGGTGAGGCTGTTCCCACATATACCTGATAATCGGTCACTATGGACTGTCTTGAGATGTAGTCTCCTATAGCCTTTGTCACCTCAAGGGTCTTCTCAAGAGTTGTGCCCTCTGGCATGTCTATAACTATCTGAAGCTCGCTTTTGTTATCATAAGGTAGCATCTTAACCACTACCACTTTGGTAAGCAGAAGACCCACCGACAGACCCATAAGGGTAAGTGTAAGACCATAGAAGGCATATCTTTTAACTTTACTGGTAAGCAGGGAAACCATTAAACGGGAATAAACCTTCCAGAAGGCGGTTTCCTTTATGTCAATTTCGTGCTTCTCATGTTCTTGGTCAAACTTTTTTCTCAGAAGCAAGTAGCTTGCCCATGGAGTTATGATAAAGGCAACGAGCAGGGAGAAGAACATGGCAACTGAGGCGTTTATGGGTATGGGTCTCATATATGGACCCATAAGACCTGTCACAAAAGCCATAGGCATTAGGGCTGCGATGACGGTAAAGGTTGCCAATATGGTGGGGTTTCCTACCTCGTCAGTGGCTCTGACAATAGCTTCTCTTGGAGTTTTTGCCAGCTTTAGCTCAAACCAGCGGTGCACGTTCTCCACCACCACTATGGCGTCATCCACGAGAATACCTATGGCGAAAATGAGGGCAAAGAGGGTGACCCTGTTTAGGGTAAAGCCAAAAACTTGACTGAGAAATAGGGCTATGGCAAGGGTAACAGGCACCGCAATACCTACAACTATGGCT
>Ga0209823_100019_pt1 | contig 11063 bp, 11 predicted proteins | sample GXS201metaG_FD_185475 | JGI IMG/M metagenome (GOLD analysis project Ga0209823, IMG submission 185475) | Hot spring microbial communities from Gongxiaoshe hot spring, China to study Microbial Dark Matter (Phase II) - GXS 20120812B (SPAdes)... ...
GAGACAGATATCCACCAGAGAGGACCTTCCTGAGGGTCAGGGGGTAACCGCAAGAGCCTACAGGGAAAACAGGATACACATAAACGAAAATACCCTGGAAAATCCCATGATGACACCTTGGAGGGAAAGGCAGATAAGTATGGGCATCCTCTCCTCTTGTGCCATACCCATAGAAAGGGATGGAGAAGTGAAGTATGTGATAAACCTATATGCGGAGGAACCCTATTTTTTCTCAGAGGAGAACAAGGAGGTCCTGGAGGAAATAAAGCAGGATGTGGAGTTTGTTCTCAAGAGACTCGAAGAGGAAAATAAGAACCTTGTCATAGCAAGTGCCCTTGAAAATTCAAACTCTTGGGTTCTTATCACAGACGAGAAGGGCAGTATACTGTATGTAAACAAAGCAGTTTCTGAGCTTTCCGGCTACTCAAGGGAGGAGCTTATAGGTAAAAACCCAAGGATATTCAAGTCTGGTTATCATACAAGCGAATTCTACAGGGAGCTTTGGGATACCATACTTTCTGGTGAGGTCTTCAACGCTCTGTTTGTAAACAAGGCAAAGGATGGAAGGCTTATCTACCTTGAGAGTAGCATATATCCCGTAAGGCTTCCCGATGGTTCTTTGAGGTTTATAGAAATAGGTAAGGATATAACAAGGGAGGTGTATCTGTCTTCTGAGGTGGAAAGGCTTACCTTCTACGATACACTCACAGGCATTCTAAACATTGATGGTATGAGAATAAGGGCTAACGAGCTTCTCAAAAAAAGCCAGATGGCTGTTCTGGTGCTTGTAGACATATACAACTTTTCGATGATAAACAAGGTTTACGGCGAGGCTGTGGGGGATAGAGTGCTTGTTGAGACCGCAAAAAGGCTCTTAGAGGTTTTTGGAGACAGGGGTATGGTTGGAAGAACTGCGAGCGATGAGTTTGTCCTTCTTTTGCCTGTGGAGAAGGAAGAGGATATCCTTGAGCTTCTTGAAGTCCTTGAAGAGTTTCTGGGAAGACCGATCCTTATAAACGGAGATATCCTTACGCCCACCTTTAATATGGGCATTTCTGTATATCCTTCTGACGGAGCTACCTTTGGAGAACTTCGTGAAAAGGCTGGAATAGCTCTATCAAGTGCCAAAGCAGGAGGTGAGGGGGAAAGAAGGTTCTTTGAAACAAACTTTGAAGAGAGGATAAGGACTACAAACCTTGCCATAAGACTTGTTCAGAGGGCGGTGGAAGAAGACCTTTTTGTGCTTTACTATCAACCTTACTGGAAAAGCAAGGATATAGCCCTTGCAGGCTTTGAAGCCCTTATAAGAATAGTGGACAAGGAAGGAAAGGTATACACACCTGTTCACTTCATAGACTACCTTGAAAACAGTAAATATTTAAAAAGCTTTGAAGCCTTCTTGCTTAGGTCTGCCAGAGATTTTTACCAAAGGCACCGCATGCCCCTTTCCATAAACATATCCGCCAGAAGCTTTAAAGACGGTAAGTTTATAGACATGCTTGTCCAACAGCTGGAGGGCTGTGATATAACCGTTGAGATAACGGAAAGGGTTTTCATGGTGGAAAAGGAAAAGGCTTTAAAACACATAGATATACTCAAGACCGCTGGCATTAAGATAGCCCTTGACGATTTTGGAACTGGCTACTCTTCCCTTTCATACCTATCCGAGATTCCGGTGGATGTGGTAAAGATTGACATCTCCTTTGTAAGAGAGCTTCCAACAAACAAGAAAATAAAGGCTTTAGTGCGTAATGTAATAAACCTCGCCAGGGACCTTGGCATCCAGACCCTTGCGGAAGGCGTGGAGACCACCCAGCAATTAGAAATTCTTCAGGAAATGGGCTGCACTTATGTGCAAGGATACCTTCTTGGAAAGCCCATGCCGGAAGAGGAAGCAATAAAACTTATTCCTATGGTATGATTTTTAGACCATGCGGATAGCTTTACTAAGACAGGGAAAGGACTTGGGGATAAACAGGCACGTGCTGGCGTTTCTTGGGATATTTAGAGAGCAGGGTGCAGAGGTTCAAGACTTTGACCTTGCAGAGGGCGACCTTCAGGAGGTGGTGAACAGGCTCTTAGAGTTCTCACCCCTTTTTACCCTTGACCTCAACGGTAGTTGCGTGGTTTTTGGAGAAAGAGAAGGTGAAAAGGTTCCTATATTTGATGCCTTTGGCTTTGTGCATGTTAGCCTTTTCACCGACGAGCCTCTCTTTCACTTTCCAGTGCTGTTTGACCTTAGGCAGGCAAACAACTTCCTTCCAGTGGTCACAGACCTCAAGTATGCGGACAGCCTGAAATTTCTCGGACATGAAAGGGGTACCTTTTATATAACGCCCTTTGTAGACCCAAGCCAGATGTTAGAGCCTTCAGAAGAGAAGGACATAGAGTTGGTCTTTCTTGGTCCTGTGGTAGACCCCAACATAATGGCTCAGCAGGTGGCTCAAAACCTCAGAGAGGATTTTATCCCATACTTTTTTGAGGTGGGTGAGTTTCTCTTCAGAAACCCAGAGGCACATCTTCTTTATGCCAGCGAATACATCCTTTCCATGTTCAACCAGAACTTTCAAGAAGAGTTTACAAGGTGGCGTCAGGAAAACCCCCAGGACTACATAAGGCTTCTCAATGACATTAGCTTTTACGCAACCGCAAGGAAAAGATGGTATATTTTGAGCTTTCTTGAGGGAATAAACCTTAAAATTGTGGGTGCCTTTGAAGGTGAATTGAAGGAAGGGCACGAACACGTTCCAATAGAAAGCTGGGAGCAGGCACTTGAGCTTATGGGAAGGTCCTATATGACCCTTTTGAGCTACCCCCATGCGGTTCCCACTGGAATAGGCTTTGTTCCTCTGGAGGTTGCCTTTATGGGTAGTGCACCCCTTATAGACTTCAGGGCTACCCTGTCAGGATTTTTTACACCCGGTCAGGAGATAATAAGCTACCTCCCCCTCGACAGGGCGGATATAGAGGAAAAGGTGGTCTACTATCTTGAAAACCCTCACGAAGCCAGAGAAATAGGTCAAAGGGCAAGAGAAAAGGTCTTGCAAAGCTACACACCACAGGACAGGGCGGAGTTCCTTTATAAAATGTTTGAAGACATCCTTTCTCAAGCCCAAGCAAGGCGGAACAGCGAAGGCTGATGTTTCCAACCTTCGGAACCCTTGTAAACGCTGGGCTTGTGGTAGCTGGTGCTTCTGTGGGTCTTTTTATATCTAGAGCTGTCCCCGAGCGTCTAAAGGTGGCTGTCCTGCAGGGTATAGGTCTTTTTACATTGACCCTGGGTGTTAAACTTATTTCAGAAAACAAGCCAGAGCTTTTGAAGGTCTTTTTTCTGCTTGTGGTTGGTTCACTAATAGGCAGTTTTCTAAGGCTTGAAGAGAGGTTAGAGAACCTTACCCAAAGCTCCTCAGATACCGCAAGGGGCTTTATCTCCGCTTCCTTGCTTTTTACGGTGGGACCGATGACCCTCATGGGATGCATACTTGAGGGTGCAAGGGGAGACAGTTCGCTGATACTCTCAAAGGCTTTTATGGATGGCTTCTCTTCCATAATTCTGTCTTCCTCCTTAGGTAAGGGTGTTGTTTTTTCTGCGGTCTACCTTCTTTTCTTTCAAGGTTCCATAACCTTGCTTGCCTACTTTTACGGCGAGTTTTTGAAGGAACAATCCATGGCAAACGCCCTATTTATTGGAGGTGGACTGATGGTGCTTACATCCATGAAAATCCTTGATATTTTAAAGCAGGTAAGGGTCCTTAACCTTATGCCTGCACTTGTGCTTGCACTGTTCTTTTAGCCTTTTTTCCACGGTCATGATTGCATAAGGTATAAAACCTCGTTCATCTGATGGATTTTTCCCACTATGGCGGGCGATAGCCTCTCTTCCAAAGCCCTTGCCACCTCCTCGTCTTTACTTTGCTTAAGAAGCGGATAGTTGGTGGTTATGAGGGTGCTTTTGAGGAAGTTATACCTGTGGCTTATTATGTAGGAAAGCACCTCTATGCGCCAGTCTGAGAGCCTCTCACTTCCCAAGTCATCAAGAACCAGAAGGGGTGCGTTTAGAAGGAGGTTCATGAGCTTGTGATACTTTTCCGTGTTTGCATAGCTCTGTAGCTTGTATAAAAGGTCCTTTGTGTCAAAGAAAAGCCCTCTTATTCTCTTTTCTCTGTAGATGGTTTTGAGGATTGCAACCGCAAGATGCGTCTTCCCCATCTGCGGAGGTCCTACGAGGGACAAGCCCTTTCCTTCCTTTGGCTCAAAGGTGTGGGCGTAATGCAGGCAGGCTTCAAGAGCTATTTTTTGCGATGGTGAGACCGGCACATAGTTTTCAAACTCTGCGTCGACAAACCTTGGGGGTATGTTAAGATATTTTTGGAGGTTTACACCCTCATACCTGCAACTGCATATTTCAAGCACACCTCCCCTGTCTACAAAGCCAGTTCCACCACACTTGGGACAGCCCATGAGATAAAATATAGTCAATGCCCCTTTTTCTGCTTACCAACGATGACGGCTACTTTTCGGAAGGCATAAAAGCCCTAAGGGAAAAACTCAGAAGCCTTGGCAGAGTCATAACGGTGGCACCTGACAGAAACCTTAGCGGTGTGGGACATTCACTAACCTTTACCCAACCTCTTAGGATAAGGAGGGTGGATGAAGACTTCTGGACTGTGATAGGTGGCACGCCGGCGGACTGCGTGCACTTTGGGTATTATCTCTTCCTTGAGGGCAAGAAGCCAGACCTCGTATGCTCTGGCATAAACGAAGGTCCAAACCTGGGGGAAGACATAACCTATTCGGGAACAGTCTCTGGTGCCATGGAGGGTCGGATTCTGGGTATACCATCTATAGCCTTCTCTGCCTTTGGGAGGGAGGATGTGGACTTTTCTCAGATGGCAGAGGTGGCGAAGAAAGTGGTTCTGAAGGTTCTTGAAAGAGGTATGCCAGAGGATACATACCTAAATGTAAACATACCAAACCTGCCGGAGGAGGAGATAAAGGGTTTTATGCTTACCCGTCAGGGCAGGAGAGCTTACAAAGAAAAAGTGCTGAAGCTCTCGGACCCTTCTGGCAGACCCCTATACTGGATAACCGCAGAAGAGTTCGGTTGGCACTTGGAAGAAGGCACCGATTACTGGGCGGTCTACCATGGATATGTTTCTATCACACCCCTTCAGCTGGACCTTACCAACTACAGGGCTATGGAATACTTTAGAGGTAGCTTCGGGTTATAATAGCTACCATGTTAGCAAAGAGAGTATCCCACATAAAACCCGCACCTACACTTGCCCTTACAGCCAAGGTGAACCAGCTCAAGGCTCAAGGCGTGGACATTGTGGGCTTTGGTGCAGGAGAGCCAGACTTTGACACGCCAGACTTTATCAAGGAAGCCTGCATAAAAGCCTTAAGGGAAGGAAAGACCAAATACGCCCCCTCTGCGGGCATTCCACAGCTAAGAGAAGCCCTGGCGGAGAAGCTCTACAGGGAGAACAAGGTTGAATACAAACCTTCAGAAATCGTGGTCACTGCCGGCGCCAAGATGGCACTTTTTCTTGTTATGCTTGCGGTCTTGGAAGAGGGTGATGAGGTGCTACTCCCTACCCCTTACTGGGTAACCTATCCAGAGCAGATACTCCTTTGTAATGCAAAGGTCGTAGAAGTGCCACTAAGAGAAGAAGAGGGCTTTGTCCTTAGGGCAGACCTTTTGAGAGAATACATAACACCAAAGACAAAAATGCTAATACTTAACTCACCTTCTAACCCTACCGGTGCGGTAATTCCAGAAGAAGAACTAAAAAAGATTGCGGAGCTCTGCCTTGAAAAGAACATACTTATAGTTTCGGATGAATGCTACGAAGCCTTTCTCTACGACGGAGAAAACTTCGTGAGCCCTGCCAGCTTTTCAAAGGAGATAAGAGAGATAACCTTTACCGTTAACGCCTTCTCAAAGAGCTATTCTATGACAGGGTGGCGTGTGGGTTATGTAGCCTGTCCAGAAAAATACGCAAAGGTGATAGCGGACCTAAACAGTCAAAGCATTTCCAACGCCACCACCTTTGCCCAGTATGGAGCTTTGGAGGCTTTAAAAAATCCAGAAGCCAAGGTCTTTGTGGAAAATATGAGAAAAACCTTTGAAAAGAGAAGAGACCTCGCCTACAATCTTTTGAGAGAGATACCAAAGGTAAGCGTGGCAAAGCCCAAAGGGGCTTTTTACATATTTCCAAACCTCAGGCACTATTCTGAAAAGCTCGGCTCCGACCTAAAACTGGCGGACTACCTCATAGAAAAGGGTCGTGTTGCGGGTGTTCCCGGTTCTGCCTTTGGTGCGGAAGGGTATCTAAGGCTTTCTTACTGCGTTTCTGAAAAGACCATAGAGGAAGGCATAGGCAGGCTAAAGAGAGCCCTGCTTGAGCTCCAAAGTTAGGCTATAATTAACCCTATGGAGGAAAAGGAGAAAAAAGAGGCTATAGAAGAGCAACCAAAAGAGGAAGACCCCAGGGATGCAAAGATAAGGGAGCTTGAGGAGAAGGTTTCAAGGCTTGAAAATACCGCAAGGGTTATAAACCAAAGGTATGTAGACCTACAGAGAGAAGCAGAGTATCTTAAAGAGCGATACAGAAAAGACCTTGAGGAGGCAAGAAGATACGGGCATGAAAAGCTGGCTCTTGACCTTCTTGAGGTGGTTGATAACTTTGAAAGAGCCTTTGAATATGAAGGGCAAGACCTGGAAGGGCTCAGAAGGGGCTTTGAACTTATATACAGAGAACTTCTAAGGATACTGGAAAAGTATGGCATAAAGCAGATGGACCTTCTGGGCAAGGAGTTTGACCCATACCTTGCGGAGGCTATAGACAGGGAATATACTCAAGATGCACCGCCCAACACAATAGTGCGGGTAGAGAGAAAGGGTTATTGGCTATACGACAGGGTGCTAAGACCTGCCAAAGTGGTAGTATCTTATTACGAAGAGGAGATTACCTAATGGAACTGCGCTTTAAGGACTTCCATCGCAAAATGACCCCCTTCAAGGATGAAAGTATGGAACAACTCTTGGAAGAGCAAGTAAACCAGTGGGTAAAGCTGAACAAACCAAAAATTGTAAGCGTGGAAACCATATGGGAGAGGAATTCCCATGTTTCTGCTGGCATAAGGATATGGTATATTCAGGAATGAAGAGAAGGGCATGCATATTCATAGATGGGGCGAATTTCTACTTTGTTCAGAAGGATATACTCCATCAAAAGATTGACCTTGTAAAACTTTTGAACTACTTCAGAGTAGAATTTGATATCTACAACACCTTCTTTTACCTTGCTTATAGAGAAGGTGATGAAAAGCAGGAGAATTTTATAAAACTCCTCGCCTTCAGCGGTATAACGGTGGTAAAAAAGCCCATAAAACAGCTAAAGGACGGAACTTATAAGGGCGACCTGGATGTAAACCTCACCATAGATGCCTTGCTCACAAAAGACAACTACCAGACCGCCATCCTCTGCACTGGAGATGGTGACTTTGAAAGGCTTGTGTGGACTCTGAGAAACTTCGGAAAGGAAATCATTTGTGTTTCCACGAGGGAAGCCACCGCGGTGGAGCTGGTCAACGCCTGTGACCGTTACATAGACCTAAGAGACCTCTTACCCCTTATAAAGCTGGAGGAGAAGGATTGAAGTTCCTGATAGTAGGCGTGGGAGCTTTGGGAAGCACATACCTTGCCTTCCTGAGCAGGGCTGGCTACAGGGCAGTGGGTCTTCTAAAAAGGGGCAGGAGGCTTGAAAGGATAAGGGTTGAGGGTATATGGGGAGAGTTTGAACAAGAAGTAAGAACCATAGACGCTTTGGAGTCTCTTGACTTTGAGCCAGACCTCACCATACTGACCGTAAAGAGTTACGACACAGAGGAGGCTCTTAAGGGCATACAGGCTTTAAGGGAAACTAAAAGCCTTATCATGGTGGCACAGAACGGGTATGGGAACTACGAGAAGGCTGTGGAGGTTTTTGGCAGTGGTAGGGTAGTTCTTTCAAGGGTCATATTCGGTGCGGAGCTTTTAGAATGGGGAAGGGTAAGGATTACCGTGTGCGGTGATGACGTGGTCATAGGAGACCCAGAGGATCTGTTGGAAGAAGGGTTTCTGAAAGACCTTGCAAAGACCTTTAGTGATGCGGGCATACCTACCAGATACGAAAGAGAGGTCTATAAATATCTGTGGGACAAGATTCTCTACAACTGTGCCCTGAACCCCTTGGGTGCCCTATTTGAAACCACTTACGGAAACCTCGCAGTCAACCCCTACACAAGGGAACTAATGAACCGCATATTGGAGGAAGCCTTTGAGGTCATACGGGCTAATTCTATACCCACCTTCTGGCAGGATGTGGAAGAATACAAAAGGCATTTTTATGAGAGACTCGTCCCGCCTACTGCAGGACATTATCCCTCCATGCTACGAGATATAAAACTTGGGAGGACAGAGATTGATGCCTTGAACGGTGCTCTATTGGAGCTTGCTCGCCAAAAGAACCTGCACCTTCCGGTCAACGAGCTTGTGGTAAAGCTCATAAAGGCAAAGGAGCTATTTAATCAACCTTTAAGACGGTGAGAAAGGCTTCTTGAGGAAGCTCCACTTTGCCAAACTGCTTTAGTCTCTTTTTACCTTCCTTCTGTTTTTCAAGGAGCTTTTTCTTCCTGGTTATATCTCCACCGTAGCATTTTGCCGTTACGTTTGCCCTGAGGGGCGGAATTCTCTCCGAAGCGATTATCTTAGTCCCTATGCCTGCCTGGACCTTTACCTCAAAGAGCTGTCTGGGTATAACTTCCTTTAGTTTCTCCACGAGCTGGCGAGCCCTTCTGTAAGCCTTATCCCTGTGGACGATAAAGGACAGAGCATCCACAGGCTCATTGTTTATGAAAATGTTTAACCTCACGAGGTCCTCCTCTCTAAAGCCCAGAAACTCATAGTCGTAGGAGGCATAGCCTCTTGAGACGCCCTTTATCTTGTCATGGAAGTCCATTATCACTTCGCTCAAAGGCATCTCATACTCCAACATAACCGTGTTGGGGTCAAGGTATAGGAATTTCTTTTGAATGCCCCTCTTTTCTTGACAGAGGTTCATTATACTGCCCACATAGTCCTTGGGTGTGATTATGGTGAGGAGAACAAAAGGCTCTTCAAGGGCTTGAATAATGCCCCAGTTTTCTGGAAGCTCTGAGGGGTTTCTTATTTCCTTTATCTGACCATTTTTAAACCTCACCCTGTAAACCACACTTGGTGCGGTGGTGACAATACTAACACCATATTCCCTCTCAAGCCTCTCTTGGACTATCTCCATATGCAAAAGCCCCAGAAAGCCCACCCTAAAGCCAAGACCGAGTGCAGGTGATGTTTCTGGCTCAAACTGTATGGCTGCGTCGTTTATAGAATATTTCTCAAGGGCATCCCTTAGCTCTTCGTAGGTGTAGCCCTCAGAGGGGTATATGCCTGCGTAAACCATAGGCTTGGCTGGTCTAAAGCCTGGCACCGGCTCTGGTGTGGGGTTTCTTGCGTCCGTTATGGTATCACCCACCCTTATGTCCCTCACATCCTTTATAGACGCAGCAAGGTATCCTACATCGCCTGCGAAAAGCCTTTCAAACTTGGTCATCTTTGGAGTTTGTGCTCCTACTTCTGTAACTTCAAACTCTTTGCCCGTGGAGAAAAGCCTTATTCTTGTGCCGGGTCTTACCTCACCGTCAAAAACCCTAACAAAGGCTACTGCACCCCTGTAAGGGTCATAGTAAGAGTCAAAGATTAGAGCCTTGAGAGGTTTTTTAGGGTCGCCTTTTGGTGGAGGAATCCTACTTACGATAGCCTCCAATATCTCCTCAATACCGATACCTTCTTTGGCTGAAGCTAATATAACATCTTCAGAGGGTAGTCCAAGTATTTCCTCTATCTGCCTTTTTACCCTTTCTGGGTCTGCTGAAGGCAGGTCTATCTTGTTTATGACTGGTATTATGGTCAAGTCTTGCTCAACTGCCTTCCAAAAGTTTGCAACCGTTTGGGCCTCTATGCCTTGAGTTGCATCCACAAGAAGCAGTGCACCTTCGCATGCAGCGAGGGCTCTTGAAACTTCATAAGAAAAGTCCACGTGCCCGGGAGTATCTATGAGATGGAGGATATAAGTTTCCCCATCCTTTGCCTTGTAGAACATCCTCACCGCTTGTAGCTTTATGGTTATACCTCTTTCTCTTTCAATTTCAAGGGTGTCCAGCATTTGTTCCTTCATTTCCCTTCTGGATACAGAGCCGGTGAACTCCAAGAGCCTGTCCGCAAGGGTGGACTTTCCGTGGTCTACATGGGCTATTATGGAGAAGTTTCTCACTCTTTCCATAGGATTTATATTTTATGCCTGCTGTGGGCTTTTATTGGTTTAGTCTTAATATTTATATTCTTATATAAGCTCCGCTTATAGTCATTATAAAAAATTTCTATTGCTAAGAATTCTCAAAACCCCTATACTATAACCCCAACATGTGGAAGACCCTAATAGGAATAGTTATGCTTGTTTCCATAGGCTTTCCACTTTGGTTTAACAAGGCGTCAGAGGGTTTAGAATATGCTCAGAGAGAAAACAAGCCCGTTGCCTTCTACTTCTATAGCAACTACTGTCCCTACTGTGCCCAGATGGAAGAGTTTGTTCTAAGCCAAGAAGATGTTCAAAAAAAGTTGGAGAATTTCGTAGTGATAAACCTCAACATATCCTCTGACGACGGAAGCAAATGGGCAAGGAAGTTAGGAGTTCCCGGTGTCCCTACTTTGGTCTTTTATGACCCAAAGCAGGAAAAGGTGCTTGGTGTCCTCTTTGGAAGCAGGCCCAGGGGTGAAATTCTAAACACCATTCAGAGGATATGCAGGATGCAGAACCTTAAAGCATGCTAAATTTTTAAGGAGGTATAAACCATGGACAGGAGAAAGTTTATTGCACTGTCTGCAGTGGCAGTAATGGGACTTACACTGGTCCCAGCAGTTCAGCCAGCCTTTGGTGCCACAAAACTGGAAGAAGAGGTGCAAAAGAGGCTCGGAGTTCAGC